>Ga0071330_1068838_pt1 | contig 59588 bp, 56 predicted proteins | sample GBScel77sediment_FD_63802 | JGI IMG/M metagenome (GOLD analysis project Ga0071330, IMG submission 63802) | Hot spring sediment microbial communities from Great Boiling Spring, Nevada - Cellulolytic enrichment Sediment 77C v2 (version 2) | ecosystem: Environmental > Aquatic > Thermal springs >...
TGATGCCGACTCAATATACGTGTACCGCTTTGAGCTCCAGGGGTATTGCCAGAAGAGGGTGCTCGGTCAGGAAAAAGAAAAGCCTCTTAATCTCATCTCCTGATGCTGCATCCAGGGTGTTCTCCTCGAAAGAGCTTTCCGGAACTCGTGTTGCAAGGCTTTGGCCTGCTTTCTGGTGGCAGCGCAAAAGCATTATCGGGGGTTCGATGCAAAAATTCGTTTTTTCGGTCTCTTCTCCCCTTTCTTCAAAGCGGCTTTTTGCCCTTTACGCCGGCCCTTTTTTGGGGTATCCTTTTTAAGGAAGTAGTGGGTTTTGTCTGAACTATGTGGGATGTAAACCTCACACAGAGACGAGGTGAAGTCATCAATGACTACGTTTTGTCTGAACTATGTGGGATGTAAACTCTGAAAGACCGCAGTTTTCCGTTTTCCACCGTCCACGTTTTGTCTGAACTATGTGGGATGTAAACCCGGATGGCGGGCTGGATCTGGGCCAGGGGCACCTGGTTTTGTCTGAACTATGTGGGATGTAAACAGAAAGGAGGACGAAGGCTTTGCGGAGTTCGACTTCGTTTTGTCTGAACTATGTGGGATGTAAACTCTATCCTTCTCTCCCTCCCACCCCTCCCTCAGGGGTTTTGTCTGAACTATGTGGGATGTAAACTAGAGTCGCTCAATGAGATTGAGGAGAACATCCAGGTTTTGTCTGAACTATGTGGGATGTAAACAATCAACGACGAACCCTTCACCTACTCCTCATCAACGTTTTGTCTGAACTATGTGGGATGTAAACAAGATGAGCTGAGCCGTCCTGGTGTGGATATCCAGGGTTTTGTCTGAACTATGTGGGATGTAAACTTATGACCCAGTACCGTTCACGGCTTATCTCTTTGGGTTTTGTCTGAACTATGTGGGATGTAAACTTGGCAGTGTATTCATAGGCTTTTACTCTCTTTACCGTTTTGTCTGAACTATGTGGGATGTAAACCCTCCTTCCTACAACCCATCAAATTATCCATCTCACGTTTTGTCTGAACTATGTGGGATGTAAACTCCTCTATCAACCTTGACTTACTGAGTTCCCGAATGTGTTTTGTCTGAACTATGTGGGATGTAAACCCATCACAGCTTATCTCAAGAACGTCATTGCTCAGCGTTTTGTCTGAACTATGTGGGATGTAAACTGAGAGCTACAGCAATGTCAAAGTTCTCGTTGCCCAGTTTTGTCTGAACTATGTGGGATGTAAACTACACAACCACCTTCTCTCTTCCTGAATCAGGTACACTCGTTTTGTCTGAACTATGTGGGATGTAAACCATCCTCCATTCTTTTCTGCATACTCAAGCCATTTGGTTTTGTCTGAACTATGTGGGATGTAAACCACCTCCTTCCTTTTGTGGTTTCTGGCAATATCATAGTTTTGTCTGAACTATGTGGGATGTAAACTGGCCGCATGGTCCATCTACCAAATTGATGGCAATGGTTTTGTCTGAACTATGTGGGATGTAAACCTGGCGCTGGGGTGGTTGAGAGGAGAATGTCGGCGGGTTTTGTCTGAACTATGTGGGATGTAAACATGGAGAAAACCAACGCTGAGGAGCGAGCCAATGGAGTTTTGTCTGAACTATGTGGGATGTAAACGAAGTTGGGAGCTGGACGTCCAGGTTCGGTTCCATACGTTTTGTCTGAACTATGTGGGATGTAAACTGCTCAATGTCTATACCAGAATCCTCGTTCTTTTGCGTTTTGTCTGAACTATGTGGGATGTAAACGACGCCTTCCTCAAGGGCCTTCTCCCCACTGTAAGAGGTTTTGTCTGAACTATGTGGGATGTAAACAAGCCTTCAAGTTCAAGTTCTTCCAACCGTTCCATCGTTTTGTCTGAACTATGTGGGATGTAAACGCAGAGAAGTAACCACCAAGCTTGGTGGCATACCCATGTTTTGTCTGAACTATGTGGGATGTAAACTATGATTAAAAATACACATGTCATTTTGACATAGTGGTTTTGTCTGAACTATGTGGGATGTAAACCGATATATGCCCTGTCGCCCTTCTTCATCTTTGCCAGTTTTGTCTGAACTATGTGGGATGTAAACGGGATATGAGGGCTACGAGTGGAGCTACCGGCCGAAGTTTTGTCTGAACTATGTGGGATGTAAACAGTGCAAAGAGAGGACCGACGCTTGTGAGCGAGCCAGGTTTTGTCTGAACTATGTGGGATGTAAACTCCTTCTCTGGCGTCTCCTCGTCCTCACGGTAGTGGGTTTTGTCTGAACTATGTGGGATGTAAACGGTACTGTCCGACAACCATGAACAACTCTCTTCGTGTTTTGTCTGAACTATGTGGGATGTAAACGATAGCGAAGACTGGGCAGAAATGGAAGCCTCCCCATGTTTTGTCTGAACTATGTGGGATGTAAACTTCTCCGTTGCTAAGCGACCAGTACCTCAATATGTACGTTTTGTCTGAACTATGTGGGATGTAAACGGGCAACTGTCCCATGCAGTTCACGACAGATATCCGGTTTTGTCTGAACTATGTGGGATGTAAACGTAGAAAGCCCTCAAACCTTTTGTTCCTGAGAACAGTTTTGTCTGAACTATGTGGGATGTAAACAATTCGTATTCTTTGCCTTAGGGTGCAGGACGCCGAAGTTTTGTCTGAACTATGTGGGATGTAAACTCGCCCCCCGGCATCTCAGGGAGATCGCAAGGCTCTGTTTTGTCTGAACTATGTGGGATGTAAACTGATCTCCTCGTCCTCGACGACCTGGGGGCTGAGCGGTTTTGTCTGAACTATGTGGGATGTAAACTCTCCTCGGCACACCTCGAAAGAGGCAGGCCAAGCGCGTTTTGTCTGAACTATGTGGGATGTAAACATTAACTATAACCATTTAACTAGACCCACTCAACTATGTTTTGTCTGAACTATGTGGGATGTAAACTTGCTGTCACCTTGCTGTCTGGTCTTGAAGGTGCTCGTTTTGTCTGAACTATGTGGGATGTAAACTACCTGAACGTTGTGTGTTCAGGCATGAGGCCCTCAGTTTTGTCTGAACTATGTGGGATGTAAACCTTCTTCACGCACGTGGTGCACACGGTGGCATCTCGGTTTTGTCTGAACTATGTGGGATGTAAACTCACCATCACGCTGAGCTATGACACAAACGGCAACGGTTTTGTCTGAACTATGTGGGATGTAAACAGCACTCTGAGGGAAAATGTAATAGCCAAAGCCGTCGTTTTGTCTGAACTATGTGGGATGTAAGCGGGAGAGACCTTTAAGGACAGGCTGATAAGCCTTGCTGGGTCACCGGAACCCGTAATGGCTTAACCGGACCTTCTGGGAGGTTCCCTGCACTCCAGAGAGAAAGTAAACTTCCGGGGTTGTGGGACTGAGGACTCTGTGCCCTGTATGAAGGGGCACAAAGGGAACAGGGGTTCTCCCAGGGCGCTTCAGGAAACCTTCTGCCCTGAGAGTTCCCCCGTGAAAACTCCATTGCCAGACCTTCCGGAATTCGCGGACTTTGAAGAATTCGTCCTCCTCAGGAAAGAGGGTTTCACTGCTTCTTCCTCCACCGTGGGGAGAATCCTCAAATCCTTCAAGACTCGGGGTCTTTTGAGGGAGGGAGAGAAACCGAGGAGGGTTTCTGCGGCAAAAAGCCCACGGGGGAATCAAAGACCCCATGCCCAGAGAAAGCCCAGAGACTACGAGGTGGCATCTCCAGGGATCTTGTCGCCATCGATACCTCGAAAGTCACCCCCTTCCTGGTAAGGTGTATAGGGAATTCTCACAAAAGACCTCATCTTGCGGTGGGCCTATTCCTCCCTCCATGCTCAAGCCACGGAATCTTCCCAGAGTGTCCCTCGAGGAACTCCGAAAGGTACCCCTTTCCGCCCAAACCAGGAGGTACTGGAGGGAGTGCATGCTACGGGGAGTTTGAGGGTCCTCGCAGGAATACGGTATCAAGCTCTTCGTCCTTCCTCCAAGGTCCCCCACATCCCTGAGGCGGTGGAACGGCTCAATCGAACCTTCCAGGAAGAGTTCTGGTGCTCCGATGATGAAGTGGACCCTAAAACCATGAAGTTCCACCCCGAAAGGTGGATAAAAGTGTACAATAGGAAAAGACCACACTCGAGCCTGGGGAGAGGAGCCCCGGGAAAAGCTGAGAGATGCTGGATTTCTTGGGTGTCCCGCATGATGTGAGCCTGTACACCAGTGGAGGCCGTTGAGCGGCTGATTGCTTTGCAAAGGGAGTGACAAAGCGATTATGTCAGCCATTGCAGGTGCAAAAGGTCACAGTCGATTTTATGATGCTTCTCAGAAGATGTTGCGTTCTCTCGCGCACCGTGGCGGTGATGAGTTGAGACAAGTAGCGTCCGACGGTGTATTCATGCAAATGTCGTTTCGCAAGATCGAGCGATTCCTTGCGCCTTTTGCTGACAGAAATGCTGCAGTTTGGGATGGTATACCTCCTGCTGAAATATCTGCCCAAGCGCTTTCTCGCTGGCCAAGTCCCTTTGTCATTGCGGCTATCCAGGATGGCGATTTGTTCATCGCACGCGACCCCCTGGGGGTAAAGCCTCTCTATTATGGTCAGATAGATGGTGCACTGGTTTTTGCTTCGGAAGTCAAAGCCCTTCTATCCGTTACCGATGATGTGCATGAATTCCCCCCGGGCCACTTCTACACTGCACAGCAGGGGTTTCAACCTTTTACCCATATCCAGGCAGGAGATTTTCTCGACGATGATGCTGATACGATTGTGTCGGAACTCAGGAAACGACTGGAACAGGCTATTCAGAGATGGTTAGTCACGGATACGGTAGGAGTGTGGCTATCCGGTGGTGTGGATTCTTCCGTCATTGCAACCTTGCTCAGACCAAGAGTCAGAAAACTTCACTCGTTTGTGATTGGCCTGCCGAACGCGACAGATCTGGAGTACGGACAGATCATGGCAAACCTTCTTCAGACCGAACACCATGCGCATATCATATCTCTGGACGATGTTCTCGCTGTATTGCCTGATGTTATCTATGCGCTGGAATCCTTTGATGCTCTTTTAGTTCGCTCATCGGTGACACACTATTTGATTTCCAAAGTTGCATCGGAGTATGTAGAGCTGATTTTTACCGGTGAGGGTGGTGATGAATTGTTTGCTGGCTATGATTACATGAAAGATTATCCCCTGGAGCAACTCCCTGTTATTCTGGAGCAAGCAGTCAGGAGCTTGCATAATACAGCCTTCCAGCGTGTTGATCGCTGTGCTGGAGCGCACGGACTCATCCCTTGCTTTCCCTTTGCCGATATGGATGTGGTTGAGTATGCACTTCGTATTCCAGCCGGGTACAAGTTGTACCAGAGGTCGGGGAAGCGGATCGAAAAATGGATATTGCGTCGAGTTGTGGAGCAAGATGTCCCCGAGAAGGTACTCTGGCGTCCCAAGACCAAGTTCTGGCAAGGTACGGGACTCCAGCAGTTCATTGGCGATTATGCGGATTCGCGTGTCTCGGACCGTGATTTTGAGCGAGAGCGGCGTTTACCAAACGGCTGGATACTCGCATCTAAAGAAGAATTGATGTACTATCGCATTTTCAGTGAGTTTTTTGGCAAGGTATCCAATCTGGACTGGATGGGACGGACGCAAATACCTGGGTGAATATGAGCTAACGCCAGGCCGTCCAGCACGTGCTCCTGCCCGTTGTGGTTTTGTTGTGCTTCACGATGGGGTTGAACGTGTTCGTTCGTGAGACCGACTTCCGGGAGCCCAAAAGTAGGAGCTCCTCCTTTCCCCTGAAAGCATTGGAGGGAATGGAGTTTCCCCGGGGAGTCTCTGGCAACACCCCGGCAACGAGGGAAGCAGTGAGTGCTCTGCGCATGACCCTCAAAGCCCTGGCGCAAAGTATATCCTGGGTTCATGTACCCTCCGGATGAGTAAGTTTGAAGAGAACGAACCCATGATGAAAGAGTTCAAAAGTAGAGACATCCCTACAGTAAGCTGACGCTATCGTAGATGTTTTTCCGTTATCTCTTGCCGTTCCGGCGTGGTAGAATGAAAGAAGCACGAAAGGAGGTTCTACTATGGCCGTAGAAAAGATTTCTGAGCTTCCCCGCAAGATGAAAGCGGTGGTGAACCACGCTCCCTATGACTTCCGTCTTGAGGAGATTCCGGTTCCAGAGGTTGGTCCTGAGGAAGTCCTCATCCGGGTGGGGGGATGCGGTATCTGCGCTGGAGATGTGAAGACCTTCCACGGGAATCCCCGAGTGTGGGGTGGCAATGGCCATCCTCCGTACGTGGTGACCCCGGTCGTTCCAGGGCATGAGTTCTTCGGCCAGGTGGTGGCCCTGGGAGAAGGGGCAAAGGAGAAACACGGTGTTTCCCTGGGAGACTGGGTGGCCGTGGAGCAGATTATCCCCTGTGGGGTGTGCCGCTTCTGCCAGGAAGGGAGCTACTGGATGTGTGAGCGGCACTACATTTTCGGTTTCAAGCGCCATGAGGCCGAAGGGGGATTTGCCGAGTACATGCGCCTGCCCCGAAACTCCCGGATTCACAGGCTCCCGGAAGGATTCCCCCTTCGGGTTGCACCCTACATTGAGCCTCTGGGATGTGCTGTACACGCCGTGGACCGGGCGGACATCACTTTCCGGGACGTGGTGGTCGTTGCCGGGATGGGGGCCATAGGCCTGGGCATGCTCCAGGTAGCTCGTCTGAAAAACCCCCGGCTCCTCATCGCCGTCGATGTCATCGAGAAACGCCTGGACCTGGCGAAGAAACTCGGTGCTGACCTTGTTCTCAACCCGAAAGTCGTGGATGTGGTGGAGGAGGTCAAGCGCCTCACCGATGGCTACGGGTGCGACGTGTACATCCACGCAAGCGGCAATCCCCAGGGAGTCATCCAGGGGCTGAACATGCTCCGCCGCCTTGGCCGTTACGTGGAGTTCAGCGTCTTCAACGCCCCAACAACAGTTGACTGGAGCATCATTGGAGACGTCAAAGAACTCGACATCCGGGGTGCCCACCTGAGCCCCTGGACCTACCCTGTGGCCATCCGGTTTCTCCATGAGGGCCTTGTGAAGGCCGATGACATCATCACCCATGAGCTTCCCCTTGAGGAGTTCAAGAAAGGGCTTGAGCTTGCCGAAAAAGGCGACGAGGCCATTCGGGTGGTGCTCAAGCCGTAGGGGTGAATCCTTTGCCCAGGCGAAAGGATCATTTTGCCCTGGCCTGCGAAGTGGCAAAGCTGTACTACTACGAGGACCTCACCCAGGACCAGATTGGTGAGGTCCTCGGCCTTTCCCGGCAGAAGGTCTCAAGGCTTCTTCGCTGGGCAAAAGAGGAAGGCATTGTCCAGATTCGGGTGCTTGACACAGGGGAGGACACGAAGACCCTTGAGGCAAGGCTTCGGGAACGTTTTGGTCTTCGGGATGTGCGGGTGGCCTCAACCTTCAGCCGTGACCCGGGCCTTGTGGTGAAGCGAATTGCCCAGGTTGCTGCATCGTACCTTCGGGGAGTGGTTGAGCCCCACACCTCTTTGGGGGTTGCCTACGGGAAAACGCTCTTTGCCATGACCCATTTCCTCGTGCCGAAAGTCGTCCCGGGTTTCCAGGTGGTGCAGATTATGGGAGGGTATGGAAAGCTCAAAGGAGACGTTGTGGCGGTGGAACTCGCCCGGGCCCTGGCGCAGAATTTCGGTGGGAGTGTGGTGTATCTCCTGGCTCCAGCATTTGCAAAGGATGAGGCAACGCGGAATGCCCTCCTTGGTGATGAGCGTGTGGCCCGGGTACTGGAACTTGCCCGCAACGTGGATATCGCCCTTGTGGGGATTGGAGGAGTGACTTCGGGTTCCACCTTGCTGGATACCGGGGACATTTACCCCCACGAGGTTGAGGAACTCATCGCCCGGAAAGCGGTCGGGAATATCTGTGGCAATTTCTACAATGAGCAGGGGGAGCCGGTTCCCTGCCAGGCCGATCGGCGGCGTATTGCCCTGACCCTGCAGGAGCTCTCGAGAATCCCAAGGGTCATAGGGGTGGCGGGAGGAGAAGAAAAGCTCAGGCCTATTCTCGGAGCGCTCCGGGGGAAGTTCGTGAACATCCTCATCACCGACGACGTCACCGCTTCGGCCCTTCTTGAAGGGGATTAGCATTTGCGCCCGCTCCTTTTCGGGAGTATAATAACCCTATGGAAGGAACATCACATCTAAAGGAGGGGTGTGGTTATGCGGAAGTTCCTTCTGTTCCTCTTGGCCTTCGTGCTTCTTGCGAGTGTAGCCTACGCTTCACCGGTGAAGCTCGTCGTTGTGGGAGATGCAGGACACAACCTGAAACCTTTTGAGTGGTATGCGAAGGATCTGAAGGAAAAGTTCGATGTGGAACTTGAGGTTATCGGTGTTCCCTTTGGAGAGCTCTATGAGAAAGAAAAGGTAGAGCTCATTGCTGGGACCGGCGCTTTCGATATCATGATTGTCTACCCCAAGTTCCTTGCCGAGTTCGCCGCCAACGGCTGGCTCTATCCCCTTGACGAATTTGTTGCAAAGCTTGATCCCAAGCTCGACGACGTTACCCCGGGATACCGGGACTTCTACTGTAAATACGGCGGCAAGCTCTACGCTCTGCCCTATGACGGTGACGTCCTGAGCCTCTATTACCGAAAAGACCTCCTTGAGAACGAGGAAGAGCGAAAGGCCTTTAAGGAGAAGTACGGGTATGATCTCAAAGTCCCCGAGACCTGGGATGAGTACCTCGATGTAGCTGAGTTTTTCACCCGGAAGGCTGGAGAGAAACTCGCCGGAGAGGTTCTGCAGCGCGATTTCTACGGGACTGCCTACTATGGCCAGAAAGACCAGATTTTCGCCTGGTGGGGGAATATCTTTGCGAGCCTCGGTGGCGTGTACTTCGATGAGGAAACTATGGAGCCGGCCATTAACTCTGAAGCGGGAGTGAAGGCTCTGGAGATTATGAAGGAAATCCACAAGTACTGTCCTCCTGATGTCCTGGCCTACGGATACGAAGAACTGAAAGACGTCTTCCTCAACGGGGACTGCTTCATGGTCATCCAGTGGCCCTGTGTGGGGAAGAAAGGAGCAGACCCAGCACAGTCAAAGATTGTCGGAAAAATCGGAGTCTCTCACGTTCCGGGAGTCAAGAAGGATGGCGAAATATACTATCGGGCCATGATGCCCTGCGGGCGAGTTCTGGCTATTGCCGCACAGTCAAAAGACCCCTGGAAGGCATACCAGGTCATCCACTATCTCTCGGTGGTCACAAGCCTTGATGACGTCTCTACTCCAGAAACCGGCCTTGACCCCTACCGGTACTCTCACTTTGCTCACCCCGAGGCCTACGAGATGTTCGCGAATGTCGAGGACGCAAAGATTTACCTTGCTGGTGTTCAGAAGAACATGGAGAAGGGGTACCCCGAAATGGTCCTTCCTGGAACGGTGGAGTACGAAGAGACCCTGGGTGTGGCCCTCACCAGGGCTCTCACTGGGGAACTCGATCCCAAGAGCGCTCTGGACGAAGCGGCACAGGCCTGGAGAGACATTCTCGAGCGATTCGGCAAGGAGCAGCAGAAAGCCCTCTACCAGGAGCTTGTGAAAGGCTGGAGAGCCGTAGGTCTCTGGTGAAGTCACCGGGGCTGGGGTTCTCCCCCAGCCCCTTTTTCTGGAGGAAACCATGGGGGGCTTGCGCAAAAGAGACTGGTGGATAGCTTTCTTCTTCGTCCTTCCGGTGGTTGTGATTCTCCTTGCCATTTCCATCTTCCCGATGATGTACTCTTTCTACCTCAGCCTCTGCAAATGGGACATCGGTATGGGAGGGCAACGAACCTTCATCGGAGCAGGAAACTACCTGAGGCTTTTTTCCGACGCCCGTTTCTTCAACTCCCTGAAGAATACCGGTCGGGTTCTTCTCTTTGGGGTAGGAGCACAGTTTGCCCTTGGTCTTTCCCTGGCGCTCCTTCTGAACCGGAGTTTCCGGGGGCGGAGTCTCGTGGTGACCCTTTTTCTTCTCCCCATGATGATTTCGCCTGTTGTTGTAGGTTGTATCTGGAAGATTATCTATCACTACCAGTATGGTCCCCTGAACTATCTCCTGAATCGCTTTGGATTCCGCTCAGTGAACTGGCTGGGGAGCAGCAATGTGAGTCCGTACTCTATAGTCCTTGCGGACATCTGGGAGTGGACACCCTTTATGGTCATCACCCTTCTTGCGGGTTTGCAGGCCATCCCCGATGACCTCTACGAAGCGGCACGGGTGGATGGGGCCAACCGCTGGCAGATTTTCTCCGGGGTGGTGTTCCCCCTCTTGCGCCCGGTGGTTGTCATCGCCATCCTCATTCGGGTGATGGACGCATTCAAAATCTTTGACCTTGTGGTGCTCCTCACTATGGGTGGTCCGGGTCAGGCTTCAGAGAGCGTGGCCTTTTACAATTACCTTACCGGGTTCAAGTACTTTAGCATGGGCTATGCCTCGGCTATGAGTTACGTCCAGCTTGCCGTCATTGTAGCTATTGCCAATGTTTTTCTGCGGTCTTTCAGGGGGAGGGAAGTGGTGTGAGGCGACGGGATGGAGTGACGGTGGCGGTTTTCGTGAGCATATTCGCGCTTCTTGCCATTGCCCTTGCCCCTTTTGTCTGGAACGTGCTGACCTCCTTTAAAGATAAGGGGGAATACTTCACGTACCCTCCAGTGTTCGTCCCTTCATCGTTTGACCTTGAGCACTACGTGCGGGGTATGCATCTTGGGGGAGCAAAAGGCATAAAAGACAGCTTCATCATCGCCTCCCTCACCACCCTTCTTGCCATTGCCCTGGGGTCACTTGCGGCGTATTCCCTTTCTCGTTTCCGCATCGGTGGAGACAACTTTGCCTTCTGGATTCTCTCGGTGCGGATGATGCCCCCCATTGCCTCAGTTCTCCCTCTTTTCCTCTTTTTCCGGTTCCTGCGGTGGCTGGATACCTACCAGGCGCTCATTTTCACCTATGCGCTCGTGAACATCCCCTTCGCTGTCTGGATGATGAAGGGATTCTTCGATGAGCTCCCGGTGGAACTTGAGGAAGCTGCGCTTATCGATGGGTGTGGGAGACTGGGGGCCTTCGTCCGGGTGGCCCTGCCCCTTGTGGCTCCTGGCCTTGTGGCGACGGCACTCTTTTGTTTCATGTTTTCCTGGAATGAATTCCTCTTTGCGCTGATTCTCGGGCGATCCCGGGTCGTCCCCATCACGGTGAACATCGCCGGTCTCATCGGGGGTCACGAAATCCTCTGGGCAGAAATTTCGGCCGTTTCCATCGTGGCCAGCATTCCCATTATCGTTCTTGCCATTCTCCTTCAGCGGTACCTCGTTCGGGGTCTTACCCTTGGTGCCGTCAAAGGGTGAGCGATGGGGATTTCTTCTGTGCCGTTTTCAACCATTCCAGGAACTCTTCCCGGGAAGCAAAGGATTTCTGGGTTCCCCGTTTCTCTGTAGAGAGGGCAGCGTAGGCGCAGGCAAGGTCAACAGCACAGGGGAGGTCTTTCCCCTCTGCCAGGAAGTAGGCTAAGGCCCCAAGGAACGCGTCTCCAGCCCCGGTGGTGTCAACCGTCCGGGCCTGGTAGGCGGGGAAAAGGGTGAAGATTCCTCCGCTTCCCAAAAGAGCCCCTTTCTCTCCCAGTGTCACCAGAACATTCTCTATACCTCTGTCCCAGAGCGTGGCTACTGCTCTTTTTAGGTCCTCCTCCCCTTCGATGGGGAAGCCAGCGAATCCTTCAAGCTCCCGCTCGTTGGGGACGAAGAGCTTTACACCGCGGATGCTCTGCCAGTCCAGGGGCTGGAAGGGAGCGGGATTCAGAATGACCGGGATGTGGAGCTTTTGGGCTAAATCAATAGTGGCGTAGACCGTCTCAAGGGGAATCTCAAGCTGCACGAGGATAAAGTGAGATCTGGCCAGGGCCTCTCTCGCTTTCCAGACGTCTTCAGGAAGCAGGAAGGAATTCGCCCCCGGGATGATGAAAATGCTGTTTCGACCTTCAGGATCCACAAAGATAGGGGCGACGCCGCTCGTTTTCCCCGGAACGGTCTTGATGAAGCCTGTATCAATCCCGTAGCGAGCGAAATTCTCTTTGACCAGGGGACCAAAGAGGTCATCCCCTACGGCAGTCACCACGACGACCTCTCCCCCGAGTTTGGCCACAGCTATCGCCTGGTTAGCTCCCTTTCCACCAAAACCGATCTCAAAATCCTTCCCGAAAATGGTCTCTCCGACCCTCGGGAAACGGTCCTCATAGTAGGTGACGAGGTCCATCATGTTGCTCCCCACCATGCCGATGACCGGTCGCGCCATAATTCTCCCTCCTACTTTCCCGCGTACTTCTATGATAGCACAGAGCCCCTGGTGCACTGCCCTGGGGTTCTGACCATCCGGATGTGGGAGAAATTTTTTCTGAACGGGTAGCGTATCGCAGGGTGTTTGGTTAGAATACCAGAGAGCGTCGCTTTTTGGGAGGCCTATGGTTCGCATAAAGGTTCTGCCCCTGGGAAAAACCCTGGAAGGGGAAAGCGGAGAGAATCTCTTTTTGCTTTTTCAGAGGAAGAACATCCCCCTGGAGTCGTACTGTGGGGGTGTGGGTTCCTGTGGTAAATGCGTGGTTCGTATTGTGCAGGGGGAGGTTTCTCCTCCCACTCCTCAGGAGGTGCGGCATCTTAGAGAGCGCATCGGAGAGGGTTTCCGCCTTGCCTGCCAGGTCGTGCCCCTGGGGGATGTGGTGTGTGACGTTTCGGCATCTTTCGAGGATACGAAGCCCCTGGTTCTCGGTTCCCCTGAAGAGGGAGATGAGACCTTCTTTGTAGACGATGTTCCCGTGCGTCGAAGGATCCTGAGGCTCCGCAAACCCCCTCTCCACTCCCCGACCTCTCTCAAGGAGGAGTTCGAGAGGATAGCATCCCTTCCTTCTATTGAGCGGATGGCCCTGTCCGGGCTTTCTCTGCTTGGGGAAAAGGATGAGGAGACCTTTGAGGTCCTCTGGGACGAGCGGGCTGTTTTTGCAGTGCGGACTCCTCCAAGAGAGACAGTCCTTGGGCTGGCCTTTGACCTCGGGACGACCACTGTGGCTTGCGAGCTTCTGGACCTTTCCTCGGGAAGGGTTCTGGCCTGGGATGGGGCACTCAACCGACAGGCGCGCTTTGGTGCCGATGTGATTTCGAGGCTTCGAGCCGTCCAGGAGCGGTTTGAAAATCTTGAGGCCCTGCAGAGGGATGTGGTGGAGACGATGAACGCCCTGGCGGGGGCAGTATGCCAGCAGGCTCACTCTGACCCTCAAGAAGTCGTAGCAGTTACAGTTTGTGGCAACACCATTATGGAGCACCTCTTCCTCGGTCTTTCCCCTCTGAGCATTGGCGTGGTGCCTTTCGTCCCCGTACTCCGGGAAGGGTATGTCCTCCGGGCAGGGGAACTTGCGCTCTCTGTTCACCCCGGGGCTCAGGTGTACGTCTTTCCCGCGGTGGCAGGATACGTGGGAGGGGATGTTCTGGCAGGACTTGGGGCCTTCAGGGTTCACGAAGCGAAGAGGACAACCCTTTATATCGATATCGGGACCAATGGAGAGATGGTGCTCGTGCACCGGGGAGAGGTTTTCGCCTGCGGGACGGCGGCAGGACCGGCCTTTGAGGGGGTAGGAGTGCGTTTCGGGATGCGGGCCTCTTTAGGTGCGATTCATGCCTTTCGCTTTGAGCAGGGGCGACTCTCTTTCTCCACCATCGGAGGCGTACCACCCCGGGGCATCTGTGGCACAGGCCTTCTGGACCTTATGGCTGGTCTCCTTGCCTTTGGTCTCCTTTCCTCAACGGGGAGGTTTCGCAAGCAGGCGGAGTGGGCATCGTTTTTTGAAGAGGAGCGGGGAGAACGAAGGTTTATCGTATCCCGTGACCCTCTCATTTTCATCACCGAGAAGGACATCGAGAACCTCCAGCTCGCTCTGGGGGCAATGAAGGCAGGGAGAGATATTCTGCTGAAAGAGGCTCGCCTGAAAAAGGAAGACATTGAGGAGGTCATCCTTGCGGGGGCCTTCGGGAGTTTCATAAAGCCAGAGAGTGCCAGGGTGCTCGGGCTCATTCCTCAAAAGGCCCTGGCCCGTTCCGTGGGGAATGCAGCCCTTTTGGGGGCGAGAAAAGCCCTGGTGTCGTTGCGTTTTCGGGATGAGGTGGAACGCCTTGCCCGTCGAGTTCACTACATTGAACTTTCGGCTCGTCGAGACTTTGAAGACGCGTTCTGTGATGCACTGCTTTTTGAGAGTTAACCTGCAGTAGGGGGGTTCACCAATGGCAGTGGTCAAGCCCTTTTCGGGATATTTCTATGCTCCTTCCCTTGTTAGGGAACGGGGAATTGAGAGACTTGTGGCACCTCCGTATGACGTGATTTCGGAGAAGGAGAGGAAGCGCCTGGGTGAGGAGGAGTACAACTTCGTGCACCTTATCCTCGGAAAGGACGAGAGCGGCTACAGAAATGTAGCTGAACGGCTCCGTCGCTGGGTTGCCCAGGGAGTATTTGCGAAAGACACCGCTTCTTCCCTGTACATCTATGAGCAGGAGTTTGAGCTCAATTCCTTTGGGCGCAGGACCCGTACCGGTGTTGTGGCTCTGGTGCGCCTTGAGGAATTCGAGAAGCGGGTCATCTTCCCTCACGAGCGGACCATGCCAAAGTACTCTCTGGACCGCCTTGAGCTCCTCCGGGCAACACGAGCGAATCTCGAGCACATCTTTTGTCTTTACAACGATCCCCAGGGGGTGGTGGATACCCTCTGTGAGGAACACAAAAAGGAGGAAGCGCTCCTTTTCGCCTTCACTGACCACCGGGGAGTGATACACCGACTCTTCCGGCTTTCTGATCCTTCAGCCATCGCCACCATCCGGAAGGTTCTCAATCCCCGTACCCTTATCATCGCCGATGGGCACCACCGGTATGAAACCTGCCTCATGTACCGGAGGGAACGGCGGGAAGCTCTGGGAGACCCCCTTGAGGAGATTCCCGAGGACTACGCCATGATGACCCTGGTCAACATTCACAATCCGGGGCTCCTTATTCTTCCGACGCACCGGCTGGTCCATGACCTTCCAGAAGAGCGTCTTGTCAACTTCTTCCAAAAATGCGAGGCCTATTTCGACGTCAGGATTTTCCCCAACGAGCGACAGATGGAGGAATTCCTGCGAGTGGCCCCTCCATACACCATTGGGGTCTACGACCGAAAGAACGAGCAGTGGGGAACGATCACCCTGAAAGACCCCCGGATTATGGATGAACGTCTGGGGGAGGACAATGTGAATCGCCATCTTGACACCACCATCCTCCACGAGCTCGTCTTCCGGGACATTTTGGGTCTCAATGAAGAGGGCCGGGGGGAGAGCGAGTACGTTGATTACCTCCGGGGAACCAAGGACGTTTTCGCCATCGCCCGGGAAGAAAGCAGGTACCAGCTCGTCTTTGTCATGCGCCCGACACCGATTGAGCAGGTTGAGAAAGCGGTGGCGAAGTTCCAGCGGATGCCTCAAAAATCCACCTATTTCTATCCCAAGGTGTGGAGTGGTCTCGTCTTCCGGATGCTGGAAGAGTAGGGAGGAGCATATGCCTCTGCTCCAGATTGCCCTGGATCTCTGGGAAGAACGTGAAGCCCTTGAGCTTGCCCGTCGTCTTGCTCCTTGTGCGGATATTCTTGAGGTAGGGACGACACTCCTTCTTGCCTGTGGTCTGCGTATCGTCCAGCGCCTCCGGGACCTTGTGGGAGACAGAGTACTTCTCTTTGTGGATGCCAAGATTGTGGATGCAGGAGAAGAAGAGGCTGAGGCGGTTTTCCAGCATGGTGCGGACATTGTCTCTGTTCTTGGCGGTGCATCTCGTCCCACCCTTGAGGGTGTGTGGAAGGCAGCAAGGCGCTGGGGGAGGCGATGGATGGTGGACACCATTGACTTACCTCTGGGTTCCCTAGAAAAGATGGCTCTTCTAAAGGAACTTCAGCCGGATTTTGTGGGTCTTCACCTTCCCCACGATGTGGTCCGGGAGGAAGAACGTGCCTGGCAGAACGTCGAGTTTTCCTCTTTTCCCTGGCAGGATTTTCCGCTCCTTGTAGCGGGAGGTATCACTCCCCGGACACTTCCCAGAATCCTTGCACTCTTCCATCCAGAGGTGGTCGTGGTAGGATCGGCAATTACCCGGAGTTCCTATCCCGAAGAAGTAGCCAGAACCATGAGGAGAATGCTCGATGAGTGTTCGGGAGAAAGTTGCTGAGGTTCTGCAAGAAGCTCGGGATTTACTCTCCACCCTTGAAGAGAAGGAGATAGAGCAAGTTCTCTGTGCTCTCAGGAAGTGGCAGAAGAAGCGCCTCTTTTTCTGGGCTCGGGGACGCAGCTTCCTGGTCCTCAAGGGGTTTGCCATGCGCCTGATGCACCTTGGGTATGGGGTGCACATTGTGGGCGAGGTAACCTGTCCTGCCATTCAGGAGGGCGATGTCCTCATCGTGGCTTCAGGTTCAGGAAAGACATCCTCGGTGCTCCTTTTTGCCGAGAAAGCCCGAGACCTTGGGGCCGAGGTGCTGGCCTTTCTGGGAAGGAGAGGAACACCTCTTGAGCGCGTTGTCCACCACGTTGTGGCCTTTTCTCCGGAACAAGCAGGTGAAAGCCGGCAGCTTTATACTGGAGGAGGGGGAACGAGGTTTGAGGACGCTCTCTGGCTCCTCTGCGACGCCCTCATTCTCGCCCTCATTGAGGGAAGGGAAGGGGAGGCCTACCGCCTCATGATGGAACGTCATGCCAACCTGGAATAAGGGGGGAGGAGGATGGTCAGCATTCCCGAGCTTCGTCGGAGGGTTGAGGACGCCCTTGGGGTGGAAATCCCTCTGCGGGCGCGCTTTCCAGAAAAGGAGGACATTCCCGAAAGAGAAGAGGACCTTCAGGGTTTCCTTGCCCAGCACACCGACCTGACGCTCCTTCGGCCCACGGCGACCCGGCAGGAGGTTCGGGAACTCTGTGAAAAGGCCAGAAAGTACGGGGTTTTCAGCGTGATCGTGCATCCTTACTACGTTGCCCTGTGCAGTGAAATCCTCGAGGGCAGTGGGGTCCTCGTGGGGGTGGCTGTGGGGTTTCCTCTGGGGCAGAATAAGCCCGAAATCAAGGCCCGGGAGGCCCGCCTGGCGTTCCAGGAGGGAGCAAGAGAGGCCGACATGGTGGTGAATTTGGCGGCACTCAGGGAAGGAGACTGGAAGACGGTGTACCAGGACATCCGGGGTGTGGTGGAGGAAATGTCCCCTCACGTGGTCAAGGTGGTCCTTGAGGCAGGATACCTCACCGAAGAGGAAAAGGCCATTGGATGTCTCATCGCCTGTGCCGCACGGGCCCACTTCGTGAAGACCGCTACAGGATTCGGACCTTCAGGGGCCACAGAAGAGGACGTTCGTCTCTTCCGCCAGGTGGTGGGGCCGTTTCTTGGGGTAAAGGCGGCAGGGGGCATCAAAACCCGTGCTCAGGCTCTTGCGCTTCTGCGGGCGGGGGCCAACCGCCTGGGGACATCCTCCCTTGCGGTGGTCACAGGCGAAGGGTAACGAGGTCTTGCTGGAGTTCCCTGTTGATGATGTCCCGCCATTTTTCAAGAAGCGACAGGGGATAAGGAACAACTTCTTTCGCCTCGGGAGAGAGAGTCTTCTCGCGGTGGAAATTCTGCCAGTACCAGGCTGGGGCCTCCCTGAGGAATCTGGCCATCTCAAGGAGCGTTGCAAGGTCGTGGAGGGGAGGATAAATGGTCGTCCGGATTTCTGCGTGCACTTTCCGTTCCAGGACCCTCTGCAGTACCCTCCGCACCGTCTCCCCATCCCCTCCAACAAGGTCGTATCGTGCAAAAGGCACTTTGAAGTCCACACCCCACAAATCCACGAGGTCCTCAAGGGTCAGGAATTCTTCGTAGAGACCTCCGTTGGTGTCAACCTTAACGAGGTACCCGAGCTCTTTAACCTTTTCCAGGAAAGGCCTGAGTTCCTGGGTCCACAGGAGGGGCTCCCCACCGGTGACGCACACCGCATCAAGGAGCCCCAGGCGCTTTCTCAGGTATTCGAGGACCTCTTCCCCGTCAATGTGGGGGAGGGATTCGCTTTCGGTGACGAGCTCCGGGTTGTGGCAGAAAGGGCAGCAGAAATTGCACCGGGCAACGAAGAGCACGGTGGCGATTCTCCCTGGATACTCGATGTAACTCACCCTGTGCCACCCCCGGAAGACCATTGCAGTCACCTCAGCGCGTATTCTTTGCGCTCGGCGAATTCCTCCTGCTTTCCCCGGTTCCACCGCTGCACCGGGCGGTAGTACCCCACAACCCGGGAGTAGACCTCCGTTTCCTCACCGCATTTGGGACATACGGTGACTTTTCCCTTGAGGTACCCGTGCTTTGGGCAGACCGAGAAGGTGGGGGTGATGGTGAGGTACGGGATGGGGTAGTTCTCGAAGACCCGCCGTACGAACCGCTTCACTGCTTCGGGATCAGGCATCTCAGAAAGGAATGTGTGGAAGACCGTCCCACCGGTGTAGAGGACCTGGAGGTCTTTCTGGTGCTCTAAAGCTTCGAAGGGGTCGTCGGTATAGTCGACCGGAAGATGAGTGCTGTTGGTGTAATAGGGTTCTGATTCCCCAGCGGTGATGATGTCAGGGAAAATCCGGCGGTCAATCCGGGCTAGACGGTAGCTTGCGCTTTCGGCGGGAGTGGCTTCGAGGTTGTAGAGGTTACCCGTTTCCTCCTGGAAGTCGGCAAGTTTCTCCCGCATGAACTCAAGGACCTTCACCGCAAAGGCCTTCCCTTCCGGATGAGCAATGGAGACCCCAAGGAAGTTCAGGCAAGCCTCGTTCATCCCCACAAGGCCAATGGTGGAGAAGTGGTTCCGGAATGTGCCGAGGTACCGGCGGGTATACGGGAAGAGGCCGTTTTTAAGGTTCCGCTCGATGACCTTACGTTTGATTTCGAGGGCCGTTTTCGCAATGTACATCATCCGCTTGAGGCGGGTGAAGAATTCCTCTTCAGTTTTGCTCAGATAGCCAATGCGGGGGAGATTGATGGTGACGACCCCAATGGATCCAGTTTTGTCCGCAGAGCCAAAGAGCCCTCCACAGCGGTTCCGCAGGGTCCTTAAGTCAAGTTGCAGGCGGCAGCACATGGAGCGCACATCACCGGGACGGAGGTTGCTCGAGATAAAGTTCTGGAAGTACGGGACCCCATACTTTGCAGTGAGCTCAAAAAGAAGCCGCGCGTTCTCTGAATCCCAGGGGAAGTCGGGGGTGATGTTGTAGGTGGGAATGGGGAAGGAGAAGACCCTTCCTTCGTAGTCACCCTCAAGCATAACCTCAAGGAACGCCCTGTTAATCATGTCCATTTCCTTCTGGTAATCTCCGTACGTTCCAAGGTCTGGTCGTTCTTCCCCGCCGACGATGACCGGGCGATCCTTCATATCCTCAGGCACAATCCAGTCAAAGGAGAAATTGATGAACGGTGCCTGGCTTCCCCAGCGAGACGGCACATTCATGGCGAAGACCATCTGCTGGATGAACTGCTTCACCGCCTGGTACGAGAGGCGGTCATATCGTACGAAAGGCGCAAGGTAGGTGTCCACGGAGTTGAAAGCCTGGGCCCCGGCGAACTCCATCTGCATCGTTCCCAGGAAGTTCACCATTTGCCCAGTGAGGGCCGAGAGGTGTTTTGCTGGTCCAGCGGCAATCTTATCCTTGACCCCGCCAAAGCCCTCCCGGATGAGTTCCTCAAGCGACCACCCGGCGCAGTATCCGGCAAGACCATAGGAGAGGTCGTGGATGTGGATGTCCCCGTTCACGTGGGCTTCCCGGACTTCATCGGGGTAGATGCGGTTTAAGGTATAGTGGGCCATGACCGATCCAGCAACATGGAGCACAAGCCCCGGGTATGAGTAGGTGGTGTTGGAGTTCTCCTGGGTCCGCCAGTCGGCCTTGAGAAGGTATTCCTGGACGATTTTCTCCACATCGACCACGACCTTCAGGGCTTCTCTTGCCTCCTGGCGTTTCCGGCGATAGAGGATGTACGCTTTGGCAACTTTGGCAAACCCATACTCAATCAGGGTCTCCTCCACCACATCCTGAATGGTTTCAATATCCACCACCGTATCCTGCCCGAACTTTTCGAAGAGCTTCTGGGTGACGATGATGCTCAGTTCCCGCGGAGTGGCCTCGTTCTCTTCGCCCACTGCCTGGAAGGCCTTGTAGATGGCTCGCTCAATGCGCTGCCGGTCAAAGGGGACGACGCGCCCATCCCTTTTCCGGACTTCTCGCGGCGTTAAGAGGTTCACAATATCTGTCATACCGATTCCCCCTTTGAAGCATTCTGTTCCCTGCTTAAGGAGAGCACGATTTCCATGAACTGGTCGATGTCCCGGAACTCCCGGTACACCGAGGCAAAACGGACATACGCCACCTGGTCAAGGGCTTTGAGCTTCTCCATCACCTTCTCTCCGATTCGGGAAGAGGGAACCTCCTCGTACCCCTCTTCCTGGAGTTCCCGCTCGATGTCGTCCACAATCCGCTCCAGCTCTTCAGACGATACCGGCCGCTTTTCGCAGGCTTTCATGAGGCCGTTGAGGATTTTCTTCCGGTCGAAGAGCTCTCTCGTCCCGTTCTTCTTGATGACCCGGAGGGGTTTCCGTTCATACCGCTCGTAGGTCGTGAAGCGGCGGTGGCAGGTGGGGCATTCCCTCCGGCGGCGAACCTCGGTGCCTCCCTCGACCTCCCGGGAATCAATCACCTTTGAATCCTCTGCGCCACAGTACGGACACCGCATGCTTCTCACCAATATATAGGGTTTTTTGTTCACTGTAAACACTAAATGTAGTATACATGAAGGAGGAGGGATGCGCAAGAGGAATGGAGAAGTATTTGGTGTCCTGGAGGAAAGAGGGTATAATTCTTGAAAACAGGGGAGTGGTGCTCCGTGTCCCAGCTGAACGTTCTTGTGAGTTTCGGTGCTGGCGTTCTGTCTTTTCTCTCACCCTGTGTCCTGGCCATTGCCCCGGCCTACCTTGGGTACGTTGTGGGCGTGGAAGCGCTTGAGCGTGACCGTCGCGCTACCCTCTTCCACACGGTGTTCTTCGTTCTGGGGTTTGTCGGGGTATTTGTGCTTTTGGGTATTGGAGCGTCAATGCTTGGAGGGGCGTTTTTCCGTTACCGGTTCTGGTTCACCCGGATTGCGGGAGCTGTCATCATCCTCTTTGGGCTTCAGGTGCTGGGGGCAGTGAAAATTCGAGCGCTCTATGCAGAACGGCGCCTTCGTTTTGAGGCGTCTTTCGGGGTTCTCCGGAGTCTTCTCCTTGGGGTCTCCTTTGGTCTGGGCTGGACTCCCTGTGTGGGTCCGGTGCTCGGGTCTATTCTCCTTTACGTCTCCGCGCTTGGACGGGTGTGGGAAGGGGGGTTGTTGCTCCTCGTGTACGCCCTTGGCCTTGCCCTCCCCTTTCTGCTCCTTGGGGCAGGGTGGGGATGGATGACGGGCGTGCTGCGCCGTCTGCAAAAAGGAGGAAGAATCGTGGAACTTGTAAGCGGCATCCTTCTTATAAGTTTGGGGGTTATGCTGGTGCTGGGGAAAATCGACGTCCTCCTTGGCCTTTTCGGGTCGTTCAACCCGGAGACCTGGCTTGTGGAGTAAGGAGCTGAGTGCAGTGCCTCTGGCAAAAAAGAGTAGTCAGCCAGTTAAGGCGTTTGGAGCGATTTCGAAAAAGCTCAACCTCTCTTCTCGGGTGTACCGGGGTGTGCATCCCATCCCCGTGGACCGCATCGTGGGGAGCGTGGGACGGGCTGCAGACCTTCTTCCGGGGTTCCGCCTGCGAAACCCCGATGTCCGTTACTACCGGATCCGGCGGGCCATGGAGCGGGGGGAAATCCTCCCGCCGATTATCGTGTACAAAGTTGGGGACGAGTACTACGTCCTTGATGGGAACCACCGGGTAGCGGTGGCGAAGGAGCTCGGTATGGAGTTCATCGACGCTGAGGTGATTGAATTTTTCCCATCAGAGCGCCGGGAAAGCAAGACCCTTCGGGCAAAGCGGGCGGAATTTGAAAATCTCACGGGTCTCAAGGGAATCGATGCCAGTGAACCCCGGCACTACGACTCGTTCCTCAACTACATTAAGGACTACGCCCAGCGTATGGAGCTCTTTTTGGGGCGGAAGGTTCCCCTCAAAGAGGCAGCGCTCAACTGGTTCCTCTGTGTGTACACCCCGGCGGTTCAGGCTATCGTGGAGAAGGGACTTGAAGAGGCTTTCCCGGAGAAAAGCCTTGCGGATATTTTTGCCTACATCATGGACTACAAGTGGTACAAAAGTCAGAAAGAGGGATACGACATCGGTTTTGATGCCGCTTTGCAGGGATTCGTCGAGGAGATTGTGGGGAAGAAGGAGGGCGTGGAGGAGGAAAAGAAGAAAGGTCTCGTGCAGCGATTCGGAGGAATCCTTGAGGAGGTTCTGCCATGGCTCAAGAGGGAGTGAAGTGGCACGCCCTTTCCTGGGATGAGGTGGCGAAAACCCTTGGAACGGATACGGTGCAGGGGCTTTCAGAGGAAGAGGCCAGAACTCGCCTGCTCCAGTACGGACCCAATGTTCTTCTGAAAAAGAAAGGCAAGAGCATCCTGGCCATGTTCTTCGAGCAGTTCCGGGATTTCCTGGTACTCATCCTCCTTGGGGCAGCGGTGATTTCCCTTGTACTGGGCGAGGTGACGGATTCTCTGGTCATTGTGGCCATCCTCGTCGTCAACGCCTGCCTCGGGGTGTTCCAGGAATACCGGGCGGGAAAAGCCCTGGAAGCCCTCAAGAAAATGAGCGTCCCGGAATGCGAGGTCATACGCTCGGGAGTGCCAAAGAGAGTGAGCACGGAGCTCCTTGTTCCTGGGGATATCGTTGTGCTTCGGGAGGGCGATATCGTTCCTGCAGACCTCCGCCTCCTTGAAGCCAAAGCACTCCGGATTGACGAGGCCAGCCTCACCGGTGAGTCTGTTCCTGTGGAGAAGGCTACCGAAGTACTCCCCGAGGATACCCCGCTTCCTGAGCGGGTGAATATGGCGTTTTCCGGGACGGTCGTCACGTACGGGCGGGGGAAGGGCATTGTGGTGGCCACAGGGATGGCACGGGAAATCGGGAAGATTGCCGCCCTCCTTGAGGAAGAGGAGGAGACCGTTACCCCCCTGCAGAAGCGTCTTGCCGGGTTGGGGAAACTCCTTGGGCTTCTAACCATCGGTATCTGTGCCCTGGTGTTCCTCCTTGGGGAATTGCGGGGAGAGCCGCCCTTTGAGATGTTCATGACTGCAGTGAGCCTCGCGGTGGCGGCGATTCCGGAGGGACTCCCTGCAGTGGTGACGGTAGTGCTGGCCCTTGGGGTTTTCCGGATGAGCAGGCACCACGCGATCGTGCGGAAACTTCCTGCCGTTGAGACCCTGGGTTGCACCACGTACATCTGTACGGACAAAACCGGGACGCTCACTGAGAACCGGATGGTGGTTCGAAAGGCGTGGACCTTTGGTCAGGATCTTGGGCGGCTTTTGACGATTGCCACGCTCTGTAACGATGCCTTCCTGGGGGAAGGATCCTCCTCCGGTGACCCCACAGAGGTTGCCCTCCTTGAGTATGCAAAACGCCAGGGCTTTCCCTGGCAGGAACTCCGAATAAACCACCCTCGTCTTGATGAGATTCCCTTTGATTCTGCCCGGAAGCGAATGACCACGCTCCACCTTTTTGACGGGCGGTATCTCCTTTTCGTCAAGGGAGCTCCCGAGATTCTCCTTGAGCGGTGTTCCTGGTATGAGGCCGAGGGAGGTATTTTCCCCCTTGGAGAAGAGGAACGGAAAAGAGTTGTCACGGAGCTTGCGTCCATGGCAGAAGAGGCCCTGAGGGTTCTGGCCTTTGCCTTCCGTGAGCTTCCTGATGGGAAGCTCGACGAAGGGAAGGAAGAGGACCTGGTGTTCGTGGGGCTTGTAGGGATGATGGACCCGCCGCGGAAAGAAGTTTACGGAGCACTTGCTGAAGCGAAGGGAGCGGGAATCAGGACCATCATGATTACCGGCGACAGTGCGCTCACGGCCTCAGCCATTGCCCGGGAACTGGGTCTGCTTGATGATGGGGATGAGGTCCTCACGGGGCAGGAGCTCGAGCGCCTTTCCCGCGAAGAGTTACGGGAGCGAATCACAAGAACCAAAGTTTTTGCCCGGGTCTGGCCGGAACAGAAGCTCCGCATTGTTGAGGCGTTGCAGGAGAATGGCGAAGTTGTAGCCATGACAGGAGACGGAGTGAACGATGCTCCGGCTCTCAAGAAGGCTGATATCGGTATCGCCATGGGTATCACCGGAACGGACGTGGCTAAAGAAGTCGCCGATATGGTGCTTGCTGATGACAATTTCGCCACCATTGTGCGGGCGGTGAAGGAGGGGAGAATGATTTTCGACAACATCCGGAAGTTTGTGGTGTACCTTCTCTCCTGCAATCTCGGGGAAATCGGATCGGTCTTCGTCCCGATTCTCCTTGGGCTTTCCCGACCGCTTGCGCCGGTGCAGATTCTCCTTGTGAACCTCGTCACCGACGGACTCCCCGCCCTGGCCCTGGGGGTTGAGGTCCCCGAGCCCGACCTCATGACCCGTCCGCCTCGCCATCCCAAAGAAGGCATTCTGACCCCCCTGTACCTGCGGACTGTTCTCTTCGGAGCGGCCTTTATCACTCTGGCGGTGGTGGTCGCTTTTGTCCTGGGTTTGCGTCTTTGGGGGCTTCATACTGCAAGGACCATCGCCTTTGTCACGCTTTCTCTTGGGGAGCTCTGGAGGGCGTACAGCTTTCGCTCGGAGCGCCTGAACGCCTGGAAGGTGGATCCAAGGACCAATCTTTTCCTCCTTGAAGCCTGCGGGATTTCCCTCAGTGTGGTGTTGCTCACCGTCTTTGTCCCTTTCCTTCGGGAGATTTTCGACACACATTTTTTGACGTTCTGGCAGTGGATGTTCGCCCTGGGCTTTTCTCTTTTGTCCTTCCTGGCCTTTGAGATTCGAAAAATCTTCGTGAGGGGGGATAGAACGTGGAACTGAAGCTTGTGGCCCTTGAAAACCCTAAAGGGTACAACGTCATTCTCGGACAGGCGCACTTCATCAAGACCGTGGAAGACCTCCACGAGGCCCTTGCGACCTCTTCCCCGCACCTCAAGTTCGGTATTGCCTTCTGCGAGTCTTCTGGACCCTGTCTTGTGCGGTACAGTGGGAATGATGAGGAGCTTGTGGAGCTGGCGAAGAAAAACGCTCTTTTGCTTTCGGCAGGGCATGTGTTTGTGATTTTCCTCAAAGAGGGGTATCCTATTAATGTGCTCAATGCCGTGAAAATGGTCCCCGAGGTGTGTCGCATTTTCTGCGCCAGTGCCAATCCCATTCAGGTCATCCTTGTGGAAACAGAGCAGGGGAGGGGAGTCCTCGGGGTGGTGGACGGACTGAAGACCAAGGGAGTGGAGACCGAAGGGGACATTGCAGCGCGGAAGGTCCTCCTCAGGAAATTCGGGTACAAGCTGTGACGTGAGGTGAGCATGAAGCGAAGTGGTTTCGCTGACCTGCCACTCCATGGGGGGCAGTGCCCTCCATGGCTCTTCGAGCGAATGAAAAGGCTTGGCGGGTGCATTATTGAGGCTATCGTTGCGCTCTTTGGACCTGAGGAATTCCTCCGTCGCATTGCCGACCCGGTGTTCTTCCAGTCCCTGGGGTGCCTCCTTGGGTTTGACTGGCACTCAAGCGGCCTCACCACGACCCTCTGCGGAGCACTGAAGGAGGCCGTCCGGGGAAAGGAGAAAGACCTGGGGCTTTACATCTGCGGGGGGAAGGGAGGAACTTCGAGGAAAACTCCTGAGGAAATCCTGCACCATGCCGAAAAGGATGCACTTTCTTTTGGGGAAGAGTTCGTCGCCTACAGCAGGCTCAGCGCTAAAATCGATAACACCGCCCTGCAGGATGGGTATACCCTCTACCACCACGTGTTTTTCTTCACCTCCTCAGGAAAGTGGTCCGTGGTCCAGCAGGGGATGAATCCCGACACCCGCTTTGCCCGGAGGTACCACTGGCTGGGAGAACGCGTGGAGGATTTCACCTGCGAACCCCATGCGGGAATCTGTGGCGTTCGGGAGGCGGAGGTCCTGAACCTCGTAGCCCGGGAGAGCAAGCCCTGTCAGGAGGGTATCGTGGCGATGCTTGGGGAAGGCTTTTCTGTCCTCCGGAAAACTGTCTCTGATGCGCTCCGGCATCTTGTCCTTCCCCGCCGCCATCACATCCGGGAGGAAGACTTTGACCTTTCCCGGATGGAGAAGACCCTGGCACTCCTTTGCGAGCAGAAGCCGGGGAGTTTCCTCGAGGTTCTGGCCTCCCGGGGTGTTGGACCCAAGACCCTGAGGGCACTGGCGCTCACCGCAGAGGTGGTTCTCGGGACACCTCCAAGCTACACCGACCCGGTGAGCTTTTCCTTTGCCCATGGAGGTAAAGACGGTACCCCCTTTCCTGTGGACCGCAAGGTCTACGATACGACCATTGACTTCTTCTCCCAGATTGTGGGACGGATGCAGGTCAGTGTCTCGGAGAAGAAACGGATGTATGAGCAGCTGAAGCTCCTTGGAGGAGAGGAGGGAAGGCGATGGATGCTCTGGAAGCATTGAGGACTCGCCGTTCTATCCGGCGCTTCGCTCCGCAGGCGGTGGAGCGGGAGAAAATCGAAACCATTATCGACTGTGCCCGGCTTGCTCCTTCGGCGAACAATCTCCAACCCTGGGAGTTCGTGGTGGTGACGGACCAGAAAAAGCGCGAGGAAGTTGCCAGACTCACCGATTACGGGAAGTTCATCCGTGAGGCTCCGGTTCTCGTTGCGGTATTCTGCAAGGAGACCAAGTACTACCTTGAGGATGGGTGTGCGGCGACGGAGAACATTCTTCTCGCTTCCTGGGCCCTTGGCCTTGGGTCCTGCTGGGTGGCGGGGGACAAAAAGCCTTATGCGGAGGAAGTGCGCCGCCTTCTGGGGGTTCCGGAAGGGTACCGCCTGGTGAGCCTTATTGCCATAGGGTATCCGGCTGAGGTGCCAAAGGGCCATATATTCAAGCGGGAGCTGCGAGAGGTTCTCCACTGGGAGGAGTTCTGAGGAGGTGGGGCGGGTGCGGGTAGGAGTGCTTTCCGACAGTCACGACCATCTGACCGAACTCCGGAGGGCTCTGAAGGTCCTGCAGGAGGAAGGGGCTGAGCTCATCATTCATGCTGGAGACTACGTGGCACCATTCTCAGTGGCGGTCCTTGCGGAACTCACCATCCCCTGGTTTGGGGTGCTGGGCAACAACGACGGGGAGATCCTGGGGATTTTCCAGAAGTCCGAAGGGCGGATCAAAGCCCCCTTCCTGGAACTCGAAGAGCGGGGTTTTCGGATTTTCGTTTCCCATTTCTACCAGCCAGCAAAGCTCGCCTTTGCAAGCGGTCACTACGACCTCGTGGTGTACGGCCACACCCACGAGGCAATCATCAAAGAGGAGGGAAAAACAATCCTTGTGAATCCTGGAGAGGTGTGTGGTCTTTTGAGTGGAAGACCAACGGTTGCCCTCTGTGACCTTGAGAAGAGGGTGGCGAAACTCCTCGATATTTGATTTAATAGTGGCAAATCTCTGGGAGGTTGGGTATGCAGATTCTGCGAGAGCACTTTGTGCGGCAGCTCACCGAGCTCCAGGAAGACCTGGTGAGCATGACCCATGCGGCAGAGAAGATGCTCCAGATGGCGGTGGAGTCCCTGAAGGAGCGGGATGTTGAGAAGGCAAGAGAGGTCATCGCCCTCGATGACGTTGTGGACGATTACAACTTCAAAATCGAGGAGAAGTGTCTCCGCATGATTGCCCTGCAGCAGCCGGTGGCGAAAGACCTGCGGGTGATTGCTGCTATTTTGAAAATCATTACCGATGTGGAGCGTATCGGGGACTACTCCATCGACATCGCCAAGTTCAGCATCCGCCTTGCGGAGAACCCCGTCTTTCGGCCCTTCGTCGAGGTCCCCAAAATGGCGGAAATCGTCGTCCATATGCTCGAGGAAACCATCACCGCCTTTCTCCGCCGGGACCTGGGCATCGTCCAGAAAGTGGTCGATGCCGATGCTCAGGTGGATGCCCTGTACCGGGCCATTCATGAGGATGTGGTGCAGAGTATTGAAGCTGACCCTAAGGTGGCCCGCCAGGCCATCTGGATTCTCATGATTGCCCGGTACCTCGAGCGCATCGGCGACCATATCACGAACATTACCGAGCGCATCTACTACATGGAGACCGGAGAGATGCTCGAACTCCACCAGTGAGGAGGGAGGAGGATGGAGGAGCGGACTGTATGGTATTTTGAAGCTCCGGGTCCTCAGAATACGGAGAAAGCCCTGGAGTGTGCAGTGAAGAGGGCAAAGGAGGGCGGCATCGCCTACCTTGTGGTGGCTTCGAGTTCTGGAGAGACTGCCCTTCGTCTTGGGGAGAAGGCGCGCCAGGAAGGGTACCAGGGGAAAATCGTGGTGTGCACGTACCATGCCGGGTTTTCCGGAGGGGACGAGATTTCTCTCTCTCCTGAGCGGCGGGCTCTCCTTGAGTCCATGGGGATGACCGTGGTGCAGGGGTCTCATGCGCTGAGTGGTATTTCCCGGTCGTTCCGCCAGCGTTTTGGGGGTTTGAGTATTCCTGAGGTCATCGCCGAGAGTTTCCGGCGGATTTCAGAGGGGTTCAAGGTGGCGGTTGAGGTGGCCATCATGGCTGCCGACGCGGGGGCAATTCCCACAACCCAGGATGTCATCGCCCTGGGAGGGAGCGGGAAGGGGGCGGATACGGCAATTCTCCTTCGTCCCTGCCACCAGAATTCGTTTTTTGACCTCAAAATTCGGGAGATTCTTTGCATGCCCCGATCATAGAGGAAGGAGGAGCACAAAATGGGAGTTCTCACGTTTCGTGCCTCGGGTGAGTGGGCTGGAGGTCTGCGGGTTGACGCGAAGGTGCGGCATTTCTCTCTGAGCTTTGACGAGCCACCCTCTCTCGGCGGGAAGGATTCCGCCCCCAATCCTGTGGAGGGGCTTCTTGCGTCGCTTGTGGGGTGTCTCGGAATCGTGACGGTTGTTGTCGCCCGGGAGAAGAACCTGCCTGTGGAGGGTGTTTCCATTGAGGTCGAAGGAGATCTCGATCCCCGGGGCTTTATGGGACAGTACGATGTTGTCCGCCCCGGGTTTCTGGCTGTCCGCTTCGTGGTGAAGGTGCGGGGGAAGCTCTCCTCCGATGACCTTGCGGCGCTCCTTAAGGAAGTGGAAAAGCGGTGCCCCGTTTCTGATGTGTTGAGTAACGGTACTCGGGTTGAGGGAAAAATCGAAAGCGCCTGAAGAAGGGGACGCGGTATGCGCGCCGCAGTTCTTGAGGATTACGACCGCCTCGTCATCCGGGAGGTTCCCGACCCTTCCCCAAAAGAGGGGGAAGTGCTGGTGCGTGTTCGGGCGTGTTCTGTTTGTGGCTCGGACATCCGTATTTTCCACTTCGGGAACCCCCGGGTGAAGTTCCCCCAGATTATCGGGCATGAAATCGCCGGGGATGTCGTGGCTGTTGGCCCCGGGGTGACCAAATTCCAGGTGGGGGACCGGGTGGCCATCGGTGCTGATGTTCCCTGTGGAGCCTGCTACTGGTGCCAGAACGGGATGGGCACAAACTGTGCCATCAACTACGCCATCGGGTACCAGTTCCCCGGAGGGTTTGCCGAATACATCCTCCTCAACGCCCTGACCGTCACCCAGGGGGCAGTGCATCGGATTCCTGAGAACCTCTCGTACGACGAGGCTTCTCTCGCCGAACCCCTGGCCTGTGCCATCAACGGCCTTGAGATGAGCCAGCTTGGTGTAGGGGATACACTCCTTATTATCGGTGCCGGTCCCATCGGGTGCATGATGATTGAGATGGGCCGCTTTATGGGGGCAACAAATATCATCGTTATCCAGCGTTCTTTGAGGCGCCTGGAGATGGCGAAGAAATTCGGTGCCGACCACTATTTCCTTGCCGACGACCCGGACCTTGAGGCAAAGGTTTTCGAGGCGACTGGGGGAGAAGGAGCGGATGTGGTGATGGTCACCTGCGCCTCTCCCGATGCCCAGGAGATGGCATTGCGCCTTGCCCGTCACCGGGCGCGAATCAATTTCTTCGGTGGATTGCCAAAGGATGCCCGGAACATCTCTATCCCGAGTAACCTCATCCACTACCGGGAGTGCATGGTCCTTGGGACCCATGGGAGCCTTCCTCGCCATCACAGGAAAGCCCTGCAGGTGATGGCAAAAGGCATGGTGCATCCTTCCTGGTACATCACCCACCGCTTTCCCCTTGAGGCCATCCACGAGGCCTTCCGGGTGGCCGAATCCCATGAAGGGCTCAAGGTTGTGGTCAACCCATGACCCAGGTTATGAAGGCGCTGGTTCTTGAGGGTAGGGGTCGCCTGCGCCTTGCCGAAGTCCCGATTCCTGAGCCGAGACCCGGAGAGGCCCTTGTCCGGGTTCGGGCCTGTGGCATCTGTGGCTCGGATCTCCCCCGGATTTTCGGGGACATTGCCTACTTCTACCCCCTCATTCCAGGACACGAATTTTCAGGAGAGGTCGTGGCTGTGGGAGGGAGAGAAGATGAACGGTGGGTAGGAGAACGGGTAGTGGTGTACCCCCTCCTTCCCTGTCGGAAGTGCCCCTACTGTGAAATGGGGTGGTATGAGCTCTGTGAGGACTACGGGTACCTTGGCTCTCGCCAGAACGGTGCATTTGCCGAGTACGTCGTGGCGCCTGTGGCGAATCTCCTCCCCCTTCCGGGGAACCTTTCCTTTGAGGAAGGTGCTCTCACCGAGCCTGCGGCGGTGGCGTTCCATGCCGTCCGGCGTGTGGGTGAGGTTATGGGGAAAAGCGCGGCCGTATTCGGTCTTGGACCGGTGGGGCTGCTCCTTGGGATGTGGCTGAAGCTTGCGGGGATTCGGCGACTCATCGGGTACGATGTGGACGAGCACAAATTCGCCTTAGCAAGGAATCTGGGTTTTGACGTGACGCTTTTCCCCTCCTTTTTCCCCGCAGATCCTGAAGGCATCGACCTTGTGGTTGAGGCTTCAGGTAACGCCAGAGCTCTGGTGGATGCCCTGAAGCTTGTGCGCAAGAAGGGGAAGGTGTTGCTTTTGGGGAACCAGGAGCAAGAGCTCACCCTCCAGCCGACGGATTTCGGGCACATCCTCCGAAAGGAACTCACGGTTTTTGGGAGCTGGAACTCGAGTTTCACCTTCCTTGATTCTGACTGGAAGAAGGTTCTTGACCTTGCTGCCGGGGGGCGGGTATCCTTTGCCCCGCTGATTTCACACCGCATCCGTCTTGAGGAAGCGCCGGCTTTTCTTTCAGGAATGCGGGAGCGACGGCTGTCGTATGTGAAGGTGGTGCTTGTCCCGTGAAGACGAAGATCTCGGCGTCTCTGGACTGTGCGAACTACCTCGCCCTCCTTGAGGATGTCCGGAAGCTCGAGCGAGCCGGAATTGAGATGCTCCACATCGACATCATGGATGGAGTGTTCGTGCCCAATTTTGCCATTGGGACCAACCTCCTGAAGAAGCTCCGTCCCCAGACCTCGCTCTTTTTTGATGTCCACCTTATGGTGGTGAACCCCGAGGCGCACTTCTCGCTCTTTGCCCAGCTTGGAGCCGACAGTATCACCTTTCATGCCGAGGGGAACCCGCGGCTGCACCACCTGGTTGACGCGGTGAAAAAGCTTGGCAAGAAAGTAGGCATTGCCCTGAACCCCTCCACAAGCCCGGAGTTTTTGCGCTATCTCCTCCCCTACCTCGATCTTGTCCTCTGCATGACCGTGGATCCGGGTTTTGTGGGACAGAAGTTTGTCCCCGAAGTCGTGGCCAAAGTGGAGGTCATCCGAAAGATGAGCCTTGAACTCGGCGTTGCCGTTGATATTGCCGTCGATGGGGGGATCAGTGAGGAAACCGTGCCCCAGCTCAAGAGAGCCGGGGCCAATGTGTTTGTGGCCGGGACTTCGAGCATCTTCTCAGGGAGAGAAGACCTCGAAGTAGCGGCGCGACGCTTCAGGGAGTTCTGTGAACGTCTCTGAGCCCTAATGTTCACTGAAAGCGGCAAACGCCGGTATCCGGAAGAGGCTGAGGATGAGTACAGTAAAGGCAATGGTGTTGAGTGGCACACTCACAAGACGAGGAATAAGGAGAATCTTCCAGGGCATGTCGAAGAGAGTATGGAGGAAATAAGGGGTGAGGAAGAGCCCTACACCCACCTGGGGAATGGCTACAGCGCAGAAAACCCGAAGAGCCTTCGAGCGGAAGGGAAGAAGCGACACAACTCCTGGAATCACTCCGTAGAGGCTTGAAGTCAGGGTGAAGTGGGGGAAATACGGCCCCATGGGGCTGAGGACAAAACCGATGATGTCTGCAAGGGCCCCTGTGAGAGCACCGGAAATGGGTCCAAGGAGAATGCCGCTGAGGATAATGGGAAGAGTCCCGAAACCAATCCGTACGCCTTCAATGCCGCCGATAGCGATGCGGAGGCTGGCGAATCGGGTGAGCACCACACTCATGGCGATGAAGATACCCGTGAAGGCAAGGTGGCGAACTTTCTCGCGCATTGGACAACCTCCCCTGGCGCCGGTTTTCCGGTATTGTACCGTACCCTGAGGGGGCCTGCAAGTGATGTCGTCCCCTGTTGCCCTGGTGTTCTGTCCAGGTTACGATGAGGAGGAGGTGGAGAAAGCCGTTCGCCAGGGTTTTGCCCTTTTTGGGGGACCGGGGGCGCTGTGCCCCGGGGCAAAGAGCGTGCTCCTCAAACCCAATCTCCTTGTAGGTGAGGCTCCGGAGCGAGCTGTGACTACTCACCCTGCGGTGTTCCGGGCGGTGGCGAAGGTGTTCCTGGAAGCGGGATACCGGGTGGGATTCGGGGATTCCCCTGCCTTCGGGTCGCCTGAGAGTGTGGCGAAAAAGGCTGGTATCCTCGAGGTGGCCCGGACTCTGGGTGTGGATTTCGCGGATTTTACCCATGGGGTGGAGGTGGATTTTCCGGAAGGCGTGCAGCACAGGAAATTCACCATCGCCAGGGGGGTCAGGGAGTACGACGTCCTTGTGAGCCTTCCAAAGTGGAAAACCCATGGACTTACCAGGGTCACAGGAGCGGTGAAGAACCAGCTTGGGTGCGTTCCAGGGGTGCGGAAAGGGGAGTACCACTTTCGTATTCCTGATGCCACACTGTTTTCCCGGATGCTCGTGGATCTCAACCGTCTCCTCCGTCCGGCATTCTTCGTCATGGACGCAGTGGTAGCGATGGAGGGTAACGGCCCCCGAAACGGAAAACCCCGTTTCATGGGGCTTCTGGCCTTTTCCCGGGATCCCGTGGCCCTTGACGCCACCCTGGCACGGTTGATTCACCTTGATCCTGCTCTTGTCCCCACCTGCTCTGAGGGTGAGCGCCTTGGCCTGGGGACGTGGCGAAAAGAGGCCATCGTACTCTGGGGAGACGATCCCAGGCGCTTTGAGCAAAGAGATTTTGAGGTCCTGCGGATACCCCGGGTGTCTCCTTCGAGGAAACTCTTTCTCCCCCTTGTGCGCCGTTTCCTCCTTCCCTACCCAGTCATCCGGCGGGAGCTCTGCAAAGGTTGTGGGGTGTGCACTGAGGTTTGTCCTGCGCATCCTAAGGCCCTGTGCTGGAACGAGAGACTTCGTCTCCCTTCTATAGACTCCACCCGGTGCATTCGCTGTTTCGTGTGCCAGGAGGTGTGTCCCCATGGGGCGATTCTGGTTGGTGTTCCCCTTGTGCGGAGGATGCTGGGAAGATGGCATGATTCTTTATGTTCTTCTGCGGGAGGGTGAGACGTATGGAAGAGCGCATAGAAATGGATGTGGCACTGAGCCAGGGTCTGCGTCGTTTACCGGTGTACCTGCTCCTTGACACCTCAGGGAGCATGGCGGGAGCACCCATTCAGGCCCTCCAGGAGGGGGTGGCGCTGTTCAAGCGAGAAGTGGAGAACGACACTTTCGCCCGGGAGACGGTCTGGGTTTCAGTGATCACCTTTGGAAAAGAGGTGGAGAACCTCACCCGGGGGCTTGTGCCCATTGACCAGCTGACCCTTCCTCCCCTTGAGGCGGGAGGATACACTCCCCTTGGACAGGCACTTCAGCTGCTCATCGAATCCCTCGACCGGGATGTGAAAAAAGCTGTTCCGGGAGGAGAAAAAGGTGACTGGAAGCCCCTCGTCTTCATCCTCACCGACGGGAAACCCACCGACGACTGGCGAACCCCACGAGAAGAACTGCTCAAGCGGAGAGAACGCAAGGTGCTCAACGTGATTACCGTAGGTTGTGGTCCGGACATCGATGAGGCCACGCTTCGGGAAATCGCCATTGGGCCAAGCTTCAAGATGGACTCCGACGCTGCGTCGTTTTCCGCCTTTTTCCGCTGGGTCTCTCAAACTGTGCGCACCGTGAGCAAGACCCTTTCGCGGCCTCAGGGCCAAGGTGAGGGCTCACCTATGTCCATACCCATGCCTCCAGACGTTCTGCAGTACATCCCATAGGGAGGTGTGAACATCCCTCAAGGATTCATCGCTGGCGACCGGGTGCTTTCGTCCTTCAACACTCATCCGGAGTGGATTGCCGTTTTTGGAACCCTTGGACGGTATAGCTTCGTTGGTGGCAGCGCCGTGGGAAGGTTGCATTCCCGGGAACGCAGGGGTCGGGAAGACAGCCTCCTCGTTCGGTCGAAGGGTGACTGGCTCTGCGTTGCCGTGGCTGATGGGGTCGGGAATGCCCCAAAGGGGGTGTGGGGGTCGGCGCTGGCGGTGAGTGCTTTCACCGACCGGGTGCTCTTCCACCTCCCCTATAGTTGTACGAGAAAGGCCCGTCGTGTTTCCGGGACAAAGGGAACCTTCGAGGAAGACGCCGCTTCCTTTTCCCTGGCGGGATGGCACGAGGTGGGAGTACTCAGCTTTTTCCAGGAAGGGGAGGCGGAAAAAGGGGAAATCCCTCCTTGGGAAACCGTTCAGGAATACCTTTTTGAAGCCGGTGAGTACACGCACCGGGTGCTCCAGGACTTAGCCCAGCGGGAGGGAAGGGACCCACAGGATTTCGCCACAACGTTGCTTTGTTGCCTTTTCCATGTGGCCGAGGAAAAGGGGGTGTTCTTCCACATTGGAGATGGAGCGCTCCTTGGTGTTCGAAAAGACGGAAAGAGTGTGCTCATGAGCGTTCAGGAGGGACGTGATACGGGTGAGGTGGAGGTGCTAACCCAGCCTGACTGGCGGGACTTCTGCCGTGCCGGAACCTTTGATTTCCGAAAGGACCATCTTTCGGCCTTCATGCTCATGACTGACGGTCTTGCTGATGATTGTCTCTACGGGCCTCCGGAGGATATCACTGACCGTTTTGCCCTGGACATTCTTCGGGAGATTCGCGCGACTTCGAGTCGTGAGGTGGCGGCGCGGCGCCTCGTTTTCTGGCTGGGGACGTATACGCTTCCCGGGAGTTTTGACGATCGAACGCTTGTTGTGGTGTACCGATGAGGGTCACAACTGTTTCTCCTTTTCCCTTTGTGCCGAAACGTCTTGAGGTCGAGGGCCCGGTATTCGTGGGCGGTGAAGGAGAAGTGTACTTCAGCCGCTGCGGGAACTTCGTGGTAAAGGTGTACCACGACAGAACCCTCCCTCCCGAAAAGGAGGAGCTCCTCCGGCGGGTCCTCGCTCTGGGCAAGAACCTGGGGGAGGAGGCCAATTTTCTTTGCTGGCCTGTGGCGCTGGTGCGAGAAATTGACGGGTGGCGGAGGATTGGAGTGGTGACGAAACGAATCCCCCGCCCCCCTTTTCGGGAGCTCGTCGATTACATCTTCAGTCCCCGGGAGTTCAAGAGGGCAGTGGAAGAGGGAGCGAACTGGCTCAACTACCTCCAGGTGGCCCACAGTATCGCCCGGACTGTGGCAGCACTCCACGGGAAGGGGTGTGCCCATGCCGATCTCCATTTTGGCAACTTCCTGGTGGATATCCGCAAGGGCCTTGCGGTGCTCATCGACCTTGACGGTCTTGTAGTCCCGGGGTTTCTCCCTCCTCAGGTTGCGGGGATGATGCCCTTCATGGCTCCGGAAGTGGTCATGGGCAGAGAAACCCCAAATCAAAGGACTGACCGGCACAGCCTCGCAGTCCTTGTCTTCCACACACTCCTTTTCCGAAACCCCCTGCAGCCTCTCGTCTGCTACGCTGAGGATCCAGAAGAGGACGAACGGCTCGGGTGGGGGAACATGGCGCTCTTCAGCGAGCATCCCCTGGATTTCCGGAATCGTCCCGAGCGCCTGGGGGTACCGCTTTTCCGCCGGGGTGTGCTCAGTTACCGCATGCTCCCTCCCCACCTTCAGGAGCTCATTGAGCGGAGTTTCCTCGAAGGCCTTCGTTCTCCTGAGCAGCGTCCCCTGGCGCGGGAATGGGAGCGGGCGCTCTTTTTCGCCTTTTTCGAGCTCTGGCGGTGCTTGAAGTGCGCCCAGTACTTCCCGTATCCGTACTGGATGCCCCTTCCCCTTCGCCGCTGCCCCTTCTGTGGGGAGACTGTGCGCCGTCCCCACCCGGTGGTGTGCAGCGTCCTCGAGAGGAAAGGTCAGGGGGTTCTGGTCGCGGCAAAGCGGAAAATTGTCCTCGGACACCGGTTTGCCCTGGTGGCCAAAATGCTCCACGGCCAGAGGGAGGACGAAATCCTCGGGGAAGTCCGGTGGAAGGAGGGCGAAGGGTACGTTTTTTCGGGGATGGGGCACTGGCAGGTGGTTTTCCCCTGTGGGGAGCGCCGGAAAGTCGAGCCGGGAGAATGTGTTCTCCTGAGACAAAATCTCCTTCTGGTCTTTGGGGATTTCGCCCTGAGGGTTGAGGAAGATGGCCTTTGAAGACACCCTTAAGAACGGTCTTACCAGACTTCTTACTGCTTCCCGGGGGGAGGAAAAGCCTTCTCCTGAGGAGGAAGGGGCGCTGTCCTTTCGGGATTTTCGGCCTGTTTTCCCCGAAGAACCGCTTGTTCCCTCAGGTGGTTTTGTGGTGTTCCATCCAGGGGACTACGTGTTGCGGGACCAGGTGGTTCTTACCCCTCCCTTTTTCCTTGTGGGAATGAAGGGGACGGTGCTTTTCCGGGATGGGGAGGTAGTCCGGGTTGAGGGAAGGGGAGAGGGAAGGGTCCGGGGTGTGGCCTTTTCACTCCGGGGCCGGCACAAGGGCAACGTGGCGGTGGTCCTGCAGGGCCGGGTGGTGTTCGAGGAGTGCCTTTTCCGGGGAGGTGTGCGGGAAAAACTGAGCTGGATGGGGAATGGTGTCGTGGTGGCGAAGGGGGCCTCGTGCATCTTTCGCCGCTGTGTTTTTCTGAGGAACGAGGCGGCAGGAATTCTCGTTGAGAGCGGGTCCCGGATAACAGTCGAGGATTCGCTCTTTCTTGAGAACGGAGGAGAGGGGATTCTTCTTCGGCGTGGTGCCGTTGCGGTGGTCCGGAACTCCCGCTTTATCAGGAATGCCTGGGGGGTTACCTGCGGGTCGCTCCTCCTTTTTGAGGGGAACGAGGTGCTGGAACACACGGTTGGTGGGATGTGTTTCCTGAGGGAAGCAGAGGGCATTTTTGCGGGGAACCGGATTGTCGAAAACCCTCTGGGGGTGATGCAAAGCAGGAATAGCCGCGTTATCTGGGGGACGAATCTCCTCGAGGGGAACCGGGTTGCCCTCCTCGAGGAATGACGGTCTGTGAGTCCCCAAGGAGGTACCGGAGGAAAACGGCAAGGAGAATCACGCCACCTCCAAGCAGGGCGAAACGTCCTGGAGACTCTCCAAAGGCAAGGAAGACCCAGAGGGGGTTGAGGACTGGCTCAATCATTGGAATCAGGCTGGCCTCAAGAGCCTTAACCTTCCGTATGGCCTGGGCATAGAGGAGGTAGGAAAGCCCAATCTGCACCGTTCCAAGGAGCACAAGTCCTGTGAGGCTCCACCCACCGGGGAAGGGGCCGAAGCAGAAGGGGAGGCCTGCCAGGGCGGCGAAGAGATTGCCCACAAACACCGACTGCAAGGGTTCAGCGTCTTTTTGCATTCGCAGGGTGACGATGAGGAAGGCAAAGGCAATGCCGCTGCCAATGGCCACGAAGTTTCCAAGCATGTTCCCCAGGCTCAATTGGTCAAGGAAGAAGAGCACCATTCCTCCAACCACGAGGACCACGGAGATCCAGTCGAAACGGGAGGGAACCTCGCCAAGGAACCACTGGCTGAGGAGGGCAACATACACAGGAGCGCCATACTGGAGGAGGATGGCGTTGGCAGCGGTGGTGAGTTTGTTGGCAAGCACAAAGAGCACCACCGTTGCGGCGTAGGCAAGGCCTCCGAGAACCTCAAGGCGGGTAAAGCGGAGGCGGGGGCGGAAAAAGCAGAGGAGAAATCCGCAGGCAATGGCGCTCCGGGCTCCGGCAATCGCCACAGGATTCCAGCTGACGAGCTTGATGAGCAGGCCGCCAAGACTCCAGAATAGAGCAGCAGCAAGGAGATAAACAATGGCCCGTTTCCGCGACATGGTCAGGTTGCCGGGATTTTCCGGTTATTGATGGACTTCTCGCTGCTTCTTCTCTATGTACATGCTGGAGAGCACCGAGAAGAGTATCACGAGCCCAAAGACCACATAGGTCCAGAAGTACGGGATGCGCATCACCACAAGCCCATTCTCGATTACCGAGATGGTGAGAGCACCGATGAAAATCCCCACCATGCTCCCCACACCACCCCGAAGCGACGTACCTCCAACAACGCTGGCTGCCACGGCTTTCAGTTCCCAGCCTTCTCCTGCCCGGGAGGTGAAACAGGCAGTGCGGGCAATCTGGGCACAGGCCACAAACCCGCAGAGTATCCCCACAATCATGAAACAGATGGTCTTCACAAGGTCCGTATTGATTCCCATGGCCCGGGCGGCATCCCGGTTATCTCCGGTGGCGTAAATCCAGTTCCCGAAGCGGTGGTAGTGGAGGAGGATGCCAAGGAAGACAGCAAAGACAACGAACCAGAAGGCCTGGGCCGGGAAGAACCCCCCGAGTCTTCCCGTGAAGAAGGGGAGGAAGTACCGGGAAGGAACCGTGGAAACGTCGCAGCCCCTTTGTTCTCCACCCGAGAAAAGTAGGGCCAGTCCTCGCCACATCATCATGGTCCCCAGGGTGGTGACGAAAGAGGGTATCTGGGCGCGGACGGTGATGAGGCCATTGATTATCCCCAGGGCGGCACCTACAAGGATGGTGGTGAGGGCAATGAAGACAAGAGGAACCTGAGCTTCAAAGAGCCGCAAAAACACGAAAGAGCAGAAGACGAGGATAGACCCGATGGAGAGGTCAAACTCCCCGCAGACCATAAGTAGCCCCACTCCCAGGGCAACGATGCTGAATTCTGATCCCAGGGAGAGGAGGACTCTGAGGTTGTCAGGGTCCACGAAACGGTGCTCGGGAGAGAGGATGGCAAACCCAAGGACCAGCACCACAAGCACAATGAAAACACTTGAAGAACGAGAAAGCAACAGTTTCCGTCCAAGGCTCATTCTTCTTTCGTTCATACTTTCCTGACCCCTTTCCCGTGGTTATTCGGCAAAGGCGCTTTTGATGACCAGCTGAGAGAGCTCCTCGGGAGAGGTATCCTTCTTCTTCACGTCGGCCATTTTCTTGCCCCGGGCCATGACCACAAAGCGCTCGGCAATGTCGTAGGCGTGGTAGAGGTTGTGGGTAATGAAGATGACCGAAATCCCCTCACGCTGCAGCTGGCGGACAAACTCAAGAACCTCTTCAACCTCTTTCACGGAGAGCGCCACCGTGGGTTCGTCCAGAATCACGAGTTTAGCCTTGAAGTGGAGGGCCCGGGCAATGGCCACACCCTGTCTCTCACCCCCAGAGAGTGTGACCACGGGAAGGTCTGGGGAACGAAGTCGGAGACCGAGATTTGCCAGGGCCTTCATGCTCTCCTCGTTCATGACCTTCCGATCGATGATGCCCCAGCGCCTCACTGGCTCTCGACCCATGAAGATGTTCCGGGCAATGCTCAGGTTTGGTGCCAGGGCCTGTTCCTGGTAGACCGTTTCGATGCCGAGTTTTCGAGCATCCCGGGGTGAAGAAATCCGTACTTTCTGGCCTTCAAAGTAAATCTCTCCCTGGTCGGCCTGGTGGTACCCGGAGAGGATTTTGATGAGCGTGGACTTCCCTGCACCGTTGTCCCCGATGAGTCCCACTGTTTCTCCCCGGTAGACCTCAAAATCCACTCCCCGAAGGGCGTACACCCGGCCGAACCACTTGTGGATGTTCACCATCCGCACCAGGAGGTCACCGTTCTGTCTCTCCATATCCGTCTCTCCCCTGTTATCGTGTTTTCCGTTCCACGTAACTGTTGAGCACCACAAAGAGGATGGTAGCAATACCGATGAAGGCACTGATGCCGAACACCGGGACACGCAGGAGGATAAGGCCGTTGTCGAGAATAGGGATGGTAAGGGCTCCAAGGACAATCCCTGGCATGCTCCCCACGCCACCCCGGAGTGATGTGCCCCCCACGACACAGGCGGCGATGGCCCGGAGTTCGAAACCGATACCCTGAGTGGCGGCAAAAGAACCAATACGTACGGCCTGCATGCAGGCAGAAAACCCGCAGAGTATCCCCACAATCATGAAACAGATGGTCTTCACAAGGTCCGTATTGATTCCCATGGCCCGGGCGGCATCCCGGTTATCTCCGGTGGCGTAAATCCAGTTCCCGAAGCGGTGGTAGTGGAGGAGGATGCCGAGAATGAGGGCAAAGAGCGTGAACCACAGTGCCTGGACCGGGATGAAAGACCCCACCGTTCCGGCAAAGGCGCGTTCGAAAGGAGACCCGGAAGGGACAAGATTGCGGATGCCTGCAGGCATCATTTTGGACCAGATATAGAGCACCCCTCGCCAGAACATCATGGTCCCGAGGGTGGTGATAAAGGAGGGCATCTTTGTTTTCACCGTGATGAGGCCGTTGAGGAGTCCGAGGAGTGCTCCCACTCCTAGGGCAACCCAGAAAGCCCAGAAGGGCACGATTCCACGGTAAAGCAGGCGAACAAAGACATAAGAACAGAAGGGAAGAACTGAGCTCACGGAAAGGTCAAACTCTCCACAAATCATGAGCACCCCAACGCCCAGGGCGACGACGCCAAGATCAGGGAAGAGTTTTCCCAGGGCGGCAAGGTTCCTCCGATCAACGAAGAGGTAGTTGGGGGTCAGGAGGGAGAAGAACACCACAAGGCCAATGAAGACGAGGAAAGTATTGGCTGCCCGGTACCGCAGGAAGTTTCGAACCCACTCCATCTTCCTTCATCCTCCTGCAAAAAGCCCCCGGTTGCCCGGGGGCTCTGGGTTTTAGCGGATGTGTTCTGGAGAGAGCTTCTCGATGAGCGCAATCTTCTCCGGGGAGTCCACAAGGTACCCGCCGGTGTCGATGTTGGGGGTGAAGCCGTATTTGTTATAGAGGTAGAGGACGTACACGGCGAAGTACCCCTGGAGGTACTGCTGCTGGTCAATGGTGGCGGTGACGTACCCTTCCTTAATCCCTGCAAGGGTATCAGGAGTGGTGTCGAAGCCACCGGCAATGATTTCTCCAGGCTGCTTCCCTGCTGCCTTTAACGAAGCGGTGAGGCGGTCCGTACAGATACCGCCAAGACCAATGAGGAAGGTCGTCTCGGGGTGGGCAAGGAGGTAGGCCGTCTCCCGGGCTTCCACAGTGGTCATCTCAAGACCGCCGGCATCGATGATTTCGTAGGAGGTGATACCGTACTCTTTCATAGCCTCGAGGATACCACTGGCACGGATTTTGGCGTAATTTGCTCCGGGAACCTCAGCGGCCATAGCCACATGGGCTTTGGAGAGGTCAATGCCCCTGGCCTTCGCCTCGTCAAAGAGCCGACGGGCCAGCCGGTAGGCTGCGGCTTTCTCGCTCTGGCCAATGTAGCAGAGGCGAGGATTGCCCACGGCACCCTCGGAATCATCGTTGTTCATGCCGATGACCGGAATGCCCTGCTCAAGAGCCCTTCGCACCGGCTCATCCCAGGCGGTATCGTCGTTGATGACGAGGGCAATGCCGTTCGGTTTCATGGCCACTGCTTCCTCGAAGCGCTTGAGCTGCAGCGTCAGGTCGCCACCACAGAGGTCAATATCCACCTTGCAGCCGAGTTCCTTTGCGGCATCCATGGCGCCTTTCTGTACCACGGCCCAGAAGGGATCATCGCCTCCATGGGTGACGAGACGGAAGTACATACCTTCTGCCGGCTTTTTCTCCTGGGCAAAAGCCAGCGTACCCACAAGGACCACAGAGACAAGAAGCACCATAAAGAGATTCCGTCGCATGCTCATCCCTCCCATCGAAGGTTTTTTGCATGTACCTCACAAGGCTTGCACATGAAGAGCCTTCCTTCCTCTCTCACCCCCTTTGGCTTCCGTAACGGATTGCCTCCTCATACATGGCTACGATGTTCTCTTGGGGGACATCGGGCTGGATATTGTGCACCGCACAGAGCACATACCCTCCTCCAGGAGCAAGCTCGTCAATGCGCCTTCGTACCTCTTCACGAACCGCATCGGGGGTTCCGTGAGGAAGGACCCGTTGTGTATCGATGCCACCCCAGAAGGACAGAACATCCCCGAAGTGCTTCTTAAGCCACCCCGGGTCCATTCCCGAAGCGCTCACCTGGACCGGGTTGAGGATATCGACGCCAATCTCTACGAGGTCCTCGAGGAAAGGTGTGACAGCACCGCAGGAGTGGTAGAAGAGGAAAGCCCGGGTGTGTTTTTTGATGGCTTCATAGAGTCTTCTTTGTCTTGGTTTTACGTACTTCCGGTACATCTCGAGAGACAGTAAAGGTCCACGCTGCGTGGCAAGGTCGTCCCCCACAAGAACGACATCCACGAGATCCCCCACTTCTCTGAGAAGGAGCTCGAACTGCTGCAGTTCAAAGTCGAGCACTATGTCCATAATGGCACAGGCAAGGCCAGGTTGCAGAGCGAGGTCGGTCATGAACTGAGCAAAGCCCCGGAGGTACCAGGAGAACTCAAAGCACGACCCGATACAGTTGACGATAACCGCTTTGCCCTCCTTTTTTCGAGCTGCAACCTGAGCCCGGAGGCCTTCCGGAAGACAAGGTGAGGGAGGTTTATAGTGCTTCAGTTCTTCCGAAGAGGTGATGTGGGCGAGGGGATGGGCGACCATGTCGAAATAGTATCCGGTGAAGCGGCGCTGGATCCCCCAGCAATCCTCCCAAAGCGATCCTTCCTGGTCCGCGAGCCATACCTTCCTGGGAACAGGGTCATACACGTACCTCGTATCTATGGCAAAGTGTTCCAGAATATCCTCGGCAGGCTGGACGAGGTACTGGATGCGGTCAACAAGAATGTCTTCACAAGGGATCCCCAGGAAAGAGCAGAGCGCACGGTGCGCCTTCAGAGTAATTCCGGTAACCACGCCCCCGAGGTCCAGGGGTACTCTATCCGGCTCCCTGTGGTGCAGTGCCGTATTCAAGCGCTCCGCAGAGGTCATTTCCCTCCTCCTTCACAACACATTATATCTGAAAGAAAGTCCTGCGTACAGTGTTTTTCTCGGCTATAATTGGGATAGGGGGTGGCATGCTGCGTGACCGACCAGACAGTGGCTTCGTTATACCGGGTATCATTCCGAAGCGAAGAAATTCAGGTGACCCCGAAGGAACGGGAAATCCTCCGGACTCTGGCCCTCAGGGTCAGGGAGCTTTCGGAGCTCCCGGAGCAGGAGGAGAAACGCAGGCTCTGGTACCGCCACAACGCTCTTGAGCGGACCCGTCCGGTCGTCTTCTGTGACCCTGAAAATGGCTGGAACGAAATCATCCCACCCCAGAGCCTGCAGTGCGAGGGGAGACTTGCCCGTCACTGGGAGATGTGGCTTCGGAAAGAAATCTTCTGGGGAGAGTCCATGGGGGACGATAAGGTCATCGAACCTTATTTCGACGTTCCATACCTCTACGAGGAAACGAGCTGGGGGCTTGAGGAGCGGATTATCAGAACGGAAGAGCGGGGCTCATACCGCTGGGATCCTCCACTCAAGGATTACCGGGACATGGACAAGCTCCGCTTCCCGGAGATTCACATCGATGAGGAGGCAAGCGAGAAACTCCTCAACCTTGCCCAGGAGGTTTTCGGGGACATCCTCATCGTCCGGAGGAAGACCATCTGGTGGTGGACGCTGGGTATGACCTGGACCCTGGTGAACCTGCGGGGGCTGGAACAGGTGATGCTTGATATGTACGACCATCCCCGGGAACTCCACGAGCTCATGGCCTTCCTCCGGGATGGGCACCTGAGAAAGCTCGATTTCTTAGAGCAACACAACCTCCTCTCCCTGAATAACGACGGCACATACGTGGGCTCAGGGGGCTTTGGGTACACCACAGAACTCCCCCAGAGAGACTTCGACGGGGTGCACGTGCGCACCATCGACATGTGGGGGTTTGCCGAGAGCCAGGAGACCTGCTACGTTTCTCCCGAGATGTTCGAAGAATTCATCTTCCCCTACCAGTACGCTATCCTTGAACGCTTTGGCCTCAACTGCTACGGGTGCTGTGAACCGTTGCACCCCCGCTGGTACGTGGTGAAGCGGTTCCCCCGCCTTCGGCGGGTTTCCGTTTCCCCCTGGGCGGACCTCAGGAAAATGGCGGAGTACCTGGGGCGAGAGTACATCTACTCTATGAAGCCGAGTCCCTCCGACCTTGCGGTTCCGCGCATTGACGAAGAGTACATCCGGAAGAAACTCCGTGAAGCCCTGGAAATCACCAAAGATTGCTGTGTGGAAGTCATCATGAAGGACAACCACACAATCGGTGGCAATCCGGAGAACGTCATTGCCTGGTGCCGGATAGCAAAAGAAGAGGCAGAAAGGGTTGCCTCTTCCCGGTGATTCGTCCTCTATAATAGAGGGGATAACTGGAAAAGGGGTGAAGAAGAGATGGAAGCATCGCTGGAACAACTTGCGGTCAACACCATTCGCATGCTGGCTCTGGATGCCATCCAGAGAGCAAAGTCCGGGCATCCAGGTCTTCCGCTTGGGGCTGCACCCATTGGGTATGTCCTCTTCCGAAGGTTTCTCAAGCACAGCCCGAAAAACCCCCGGTGGTTTAACCGGGACCGTTTTATTCTCTCTGCTGGCCATGGGTCGGCCATGCTCTATGCCCTGCTGTACCTCTGCGGGTACGAAAAGATGAGCCTTGAAGAGCTCAAGAATTTCCGTCAGTGGGGAAGCCGTACTCCTGGGCATCCAGAACGGTGTGTGGAGTGCGGCATAGAGACCACTACCGGGCCTCTGGGGCAGGGGTTTGCCACCGGAGTCGGTGTGGCCATTGCCGAGGCGCACCTTGCTGCCCGGTTTAACCGTCCAGGCTTCCCGATCATCGACCACTACACCTATGCGCTGGTGAGCGATGGCGACCTCATGGAGGGTGTGGCCTATGAAGCTGCGTCTTTGGCAGGACATCTGAAGCTTGGAAAACTCATTTACCTCTATGACAACAACCATATCAGCCTCTCGGGGGAGACGCGTATCTGCTTTACTGAAGACGTGAAAGCCCGTTTTCTTGCTCTGGGATGGCAGGTCCTTGAAGTTGAGGACGGGAACGACCTTGCCGCTTTGAGCCGGGCTATTGAAGAGGCCAGAAAAGACACCGAACACCCCTCGCTCATCATGGTGACAACACATATCGGATATGGGAGCCCGAAGCAGGACACCTTTGAGGTCCACGGTGCTCCCCTGAAGCCGGAAGAGGCTGTGGCAACCAAGAAGTTCTTTGGCTGGCCCCTTGAGCCTGAGTTCTACGTCCCTGAAGAGGTCCTCGCTCACATGCGGGAGGTTATCCGTGAAGGAGAGGAGAAGGAACGGGAATGGCAGAAGCTCTTTGAAGCCTATTCCCGGGAATATCCAGAAGAGGCGGAGACCCTCAAGATGATGATGGAGGGGAAGCTCCCACCAGACTGGGACAAGGATTTACCGGTGTTTGAACCGGGTGCTGGGCCGGTAGCTACCCGCTCAGTGGGTGGGAAAGTCCTGAACGTCCTGGCCGACCGGATTCCTGGTCTCATTGGGGGTTCTGCGGATCTTGACCCCTCCACCAGTACCGTTTTGAAAGGCAAAGGGAGTTTCCAGGCACCCGCATCCGTACCCTCCGGGACTCAGGGGCTTGTCGATGGACCCCTCGGGTACGAGGGCCGGAACATCGCCTTTGGTGTGCGGGAACACGCCATGGGGGCCATCCTGAATGGTATAGCCATCCATGGGGGGCTCATTCCCTTTGGGGCAACCTTTTTCGTGTTCTCCGACTACATGCGTCCTGCGGTGCGCATTGCGGCCCTCTCCCACTGCAAGGTCATCTATGTGTGGACTCACGACTCAGTAGGTGTGGGTGAAGACGGCCCCACACACCAGCCGGTGGAGCACCTCATGAGTTTCCGGGTTATGCCGAACATAGTGTGCATTCGCCCTGCTGACGCCAATGAAACTCGGGAGGCCTGGAAGGTGGCCATTGAACGGCAGGGAGGGCCGGTGGCGCTCATCCTCACGCGGCAGAACGTTCCAGTTATCGACCAGAGTAAGTTCGGGAAAGCCGAGGGTCTGAGGAAAGGAGCGTATGTCCTTGCCGATAACTCCCAGGGTGACCCTGAGCTCATCCTCATTGCTTCGGGTTCTGAAGTCCACGTAGCCCTTGAGGCTTATGAGAAACTTGCCCAGGAAGGCGTGAAGGTAAGGGTTGTGAGCATGCCCTCTTTTGAGCTTTTCGAGGAGCAACCGAAGAGCTACCAGGAGGAGGTTCTCCCTCCCAGCGTGAAGAAACGAATTGCCATTGAGGCTGGGGCAACCCTCGGGTGGTACAAGTACGTCGGGACGGAAGGAGAAGTCATCGGTGTTGACCGCTTTGGAGCCTCAGCACCGGGGAAAACCGTGCTTGAAAAGCTTGGTATCAGCGTGGAGAATCTCCTCGCAAGGGCTAAGGCTATGCTTTCCCGGTGAGGTTTTTCGTTGACCTCACCGGGCTTTTCTGCTAATTTTCTTGCCGAAAGGGAGGATATGGTATATGAGCACGAAACGATTGGCGATTCTCGTTGGCGGTGGTCCTGCACCTGGTATCAACGGCGTCATCGGTTCGGTGACCATTGCTGCCCGGAAGAGGGGCCTTGAGGTGGTCGGATTCTACGACGGCTTCAAGTGGATTTCGAGTTCTTCCTTTGACCCTGCGGTGCACACCATGCCTCTTGACATTTCCCGTGTTTCCCGGATTCACCTTGAAGGTGGGTCTATTCTCCGAACCGCCCGGGATAGTCTCATCAAGGGAGGAGCCATTGATGAGGCCAAGGTGGCAAATGTCCGGAAGGTCATGGAGTCCCTCAACGTGGGGTACCTTGTCACCATCGGCGGGGACGATACGGCCTTCAGCGCAAGCATCGTGGCCAGAGCCATGGAAGGGAGGCTCTTTGTCGCCCATGTCCCCAAAACCATCGACAACGACCTGCCCCTTCCGGGCGATATGCCCACCTTCGGTTTCCAGACCGCCCGGGAGGTGGCCACTAGCATTGTGAAGAACCTCATGGAGGATGCTCGGACGACAAACCGCTGGTACTTCGTGGTCATCATGGGTCGTTCTGCAGGCCACCTTGCTCTGGGAACGGGGAAGGCTGCAGGAGCCACCCTCACGATTATCCCGGAGGAGTTTGGTGATCGGAAGGTCAGAGTAGAGGACGTTTGCGATATCATCGAGGCCGCGATGATCAAGCGGAAGGCCCTTGGCCGGGATGATGGTATCGCCATTGTGGCAGAGGGTGTGGCACTGAAGTTTGGGGACGTGGAGGAGATCGAGAGAATCCTCGGAAAGTCTATCCCTCGCGACCCCCATGGCCATGTGCGTCTTGCCGAGGTTCCCCTTGGGGAACTTTTGAAGAACGAAATTACCCGGAGGTTTGAAGAGCGGGGGAAGAAAATCACCATCGTCACCAAGGACGTGGGGTATGAACTCCGCTGCGCTCCGCCAATTCCCTTCGACATTGAGTACACCCGGGACCTGGGGTATGGCGCGGTGGAGTACCTCTTAAGCGGAAGCTACAGCGAGGAGATGAAGCGGAAGGGTGCCATGATCAGCATCCTGAACGGAAAACTCAATCCCATTCCCTTCGACGAAATTATGGATCCTGTCACGGGACGGACCCGTGTTCGCACGGTGGATATCACCTCCTACGCTTACCAGGTGGCCCGCTCGTACATGATTCGCCTCGAGAGAGAGGACCTGGAGAATCCCGAGTTCGTGGCTTCCATGGCAAAAGCTGCGAACATGGATGTGGAATCCTTTACAAAGCGTTTCGGGCATCTTGTCTCCTGAAATTTTCGGAGAGAGGGGAGAACGGCGCATATCCCCTCTCTCCTTTGTCCAGTATCCCATCTTCTGGGTTGCCCTCTGTGCCACCCTGGGATTTGTTGTGGGAACGTTCCTTCGGCTTCCTTTTCTCCCCCTTTTTGTTCTCCTTGGAGGGCTTTTTGCCGCCCAGGTACTCTCTCTGCCTTCCCGTGTCTTTGTGATCTTTACCCTCGCGGGCTTTGGGGTCTTCGGGATGCTTTTCTCCTCCGTGGTCCTGGACCTTCCCGGAGAGTACTTTCAGGATAGGGAAGGTCAGAACCTTGTCCTTGAGGGGTATGTTGTTGAGAAGGATGGGAGGTTTACCCTCGTCCGTCTTCAGGGGTTCCCGGTGTATTCGCCAGGGGTTCTTCTCCGGGGGAAGGAGGACATCCTCCGGCCACTTCTTTACCGGAAGGTGGAGGTTACCGGACTTTTCCGCAAGTTTCCCTCCTGCGCGAATCCTGGAGGGTGGGACCTGCGGGAACACTTCCGAAAAAGGCGAATTGTCGGATACCTTGAGGTACGGGCGATTTTGCCCCTCCCTTCCCAGAGCCTGTGGTTTGCCTTTCTCCGCTGGATACACGAAAAAAGAGGGGCTTTTCTCGATCGCTGGCAGCATCTCCTCCTTGGAACCTCTCCCCTTTTCAACGCCCTCCTTTTCGGTGTTCGAGACGGGGAGTTTCTGCAGACGTTCTCCCTCCTTCAGGAAATCGGCGTGTACCACCTCTTCTGTGTTTCGGGTTTCCACATGGCGCTTCTTGGGACGATGCTTTTTTCCGCGTTTCAGCGTTTCCTCCCCCGGCGCATGGTGCTCTTTGGGGTGCTTCCCTTCACCTTCCTGTATCTCGCTTTCTGCGGTTTTGTGGTATCGGCATTCAGGGCCTGGGTGATGGCGAGTCTTTTGCTTTTGAGTAGAAGACTCGGGCGCACGGTGACCACGGTGGGGCTGCTTTGCAGTGCTTTCCTGGTGATGTTTTTGCTGCAGCCGGAAATGCTCTTTCTTCCAGGCGCACAGCTCTCCTTTGCCTCTACAGTGGGCATTGCCGTGTTTGCCGCTTTTCTCCCTCGCCGGAAGGAACACAGGAAGTGGCGAGAGCTCTTCTCCCGGTACGTTCTTGGGGTTCTGCTTGCCACCGCTTCCGCCACCTTTGCCAGTTTCCCCTTCCTTGTGGGGAACCGGTTCTCCTTGAGTTCCCTTGTCTTTCTGGGCAACCTCGTTGCGTTCCCCCTCATTGAGGGGGTGCTCTTCCTTGGGCTCTGGACGCCTGTTCTGGGGACCTTTGCGTACGGGCGTCTTTTGCTGGGGTTCTGCCTCCGTTGCCTTTTGCAGATGCTTCTTGAAGTGTTGGTGTTCCTCCGGAATGCTGTGCCCCACTGGGTTGCCGATTTTTCCAGAGGGCGCGATGCCCTCTGGGGGATGGTCGTCTGGGGAGTCATCGTTGTCCTTGGAGTTTCCGCTCTCACCAGGAAGCGAGTGTTGCTCTTCTTTTCCCTTTGCCCCGTTCTTGGAGGCCTGGTTTTCGGTTCCCTGTGGTTTCCAAAGACGAGTTTCCTGGTGTTCGACGTCGGTCAGGGTCTTGCCTGTGGATTGTTTGAAGGGAATACTGGAATATTCATCGATACTGGGGGAATCATCCGGGGGTATGGCAATGTGGGGGAGAGCATTCTGCTTCCTTTTCTGCACTTTCGGGGGGTTACGGAAATCCGGGGCATTTTCCTCACCCATGGGCACAGGGACCACGCAGGAGGCGTGACGGTACTGCAGAGGGTGTTTCCAGAGGCTCCCTGTTTTTCGCCTGCGGATTTTTCTTCCCTGACCCGCCTGCGGCTTTCGCCCCGCATTCTCCTTGAGATTTTTCCGATCTCTGACAGAGGAGAGAAGGCGGTGGTGTACCGCCTGCATACTCCTTACGGTCGGGTGCTCGTGTGTGGGGATGCGGAAGGAGTTTTCGAGGAGATAGCCCCCCGTGATCCCTCTCTTCTCAGGGCAGAGGTTCTGGTGCTTCCCCATCACGGGAGTTACAATACCTCTCTGGAAGCACTCATTCGGGCGTCGGGTTGCCTGTGGGCGGTCATTTCTGCAGGAGAGAATCCCTATGGGCACCCTGACCCCCGCACGGTAGCGCTCCTTGAGAGACTCAGGGTGCCGTACTTTATCACAGAGCGGGACGGAGCGGTAGAGTTTTACCCTCTTTTCCGCCGGGGGAGGATACGGAGATTTGGGAAAGCAGCGATTTGAAGACTGGCTTTCGGGAGATCTTGGGGGTCGTTTCTTCATCCTTGAGCGGCGGGTGAACCAGGCGCGTTTTGAAAACTGGTACGTTCCCGAAATCCTTCGAAAACTCGGAGCCTCCAGGGCGTTGTGGGTGCGAAAACTTCAGGAGTGGGAGGAAAGGGCAAGAGAGTTCTCTTTGCCCTCGCTTTTCCCCGAGAGGGAGGTTTGCTTTCTGGACCGCCTTGACGAGGGAGAGGCGCTCCACGTCTTTCGTGAGGCATCCCGGTACCCTGAGGTGTACTTTTTCTTCCTTCCAGGTGGTGACCTCAAGGGAGCAGGGTGGTCAAAGGTTCCCTGGATTGTGGTGGAGGAAGATAGGGAGGTCCTGCAGCGTTTTCTCCAGGGTGAAGCGGCCCGGCTTGGTCTTTCGTTCGGGAAAGGGGTCGAGGAGCACATTCTTCGCCTTTTTGAGGAGTACGAACTTCAGGAAACGGAGATCGTGAGTTTCCTCGAGGGATTTCGGGGCAGAAGAGTCCAGAGAGAGGACGTTGAGGCCTTCTTTGAAAAGAACGAAAAAATCCTGCTCTTCCGTTTCCTTGACTTCCTGGGGGAGAGGAACACTTCCCTGGCCCTGCAGTACGCATACCGCCTGGTTGGCCAGGGATTTCCCTTACCCCTTCTTGTGACTCACCTGGCGCGGCGATTCCGGCTTCTGGCTCAGGTGTTCGAAAAAGGGGAAACCCGAAGGGACCTCTGGCAAGGGAAGGAGGTGAATCCTTTCGAAATGAAGAAAATCCAGAAGATGAAGGATGCCTTCAGTCCCGCTGATATCCCGCGGATTTTTGCCACACTCAGGATGGCCGACAGGCTCCTGAAGACCCAGAGTATTGATCCGCGCCTTTTCTGCGTCCTCCTTGTGACCGGGGTCACGCAGCCTGAGAAGCCATTGCCCGGTTGAGTTTCTGGGTGAGCCGTGATTTGATGCGAGCCGCCTTATTCCTGTGGAAGACTCCTTTGCTCACCGCCATATCAACCCGCTTGTACACCTCGCTGAGGAAAGCCCGTGCCTCGTCAATCTTTCCTGCTTCCAGGAGTTTCAGGAATTTCTTGATGTAGGTTTTCGTTGCCGATTTGATAGCTTTGTTCCGGAGTCTCCGTTTCTCACTTTTCCGCAGGTTTTTCCACGCAGACTTTGTATTTGGCATGATTCCACCCCTCGTTGTCCAGGAAATAAGACGATGCCAATTGTAGCATGGAAGGCTGGGGTTTGCAACCTCTGGTGCCGGTGTACACCGTACTGATGACCGGGTTTTCGTTTTCAGCGTGGTCTCTCCGGAAAAATTCCTCCCGTGAGGAGATATATAATAACGGTGAGACCACGGGGAGAGGGGGAGGCCTGATGGCTTTCACGAGGATTGTTCCCGAGATCGGTACACGGGGGAAGGACGTTACCCTGTGGGGAGTATTTTTGGTTCTCTCCCTGCTTCTTTTTGCGGGATGTACCCTCTCGGTGAGGGTTCAGGTAGGAGAGACAGTCAGTGTATGTGTGGGCAGAGGGATCGAACTCGAAGGAGGGGATTTTTCTCTCTTTTTCCGAGACGTCCTTGAGGATTCGCGCTGCCCCCAGGGAGTGGAGTGCTTTTGGGAGGGTAGGGTTGTTGCTCTGTTCGACGTTCAGGGGAATGCAGCAGGGGTTGAGCTTGTTGAGTCCAGACTTCCCAAAACATTGCCTTTTGGGTCATACTGCGTTGTGTTTCTGGGCGTTTTTCCTCCACGGACTTCCTTAACCCCTCCGGCAAAGGATGAGTATCGAGTTGTTCTGAGAATAGAAAAATGCACACTGGAGAGTCCGGGGCTGGAAGTTCCAGGGACTCCTTCCGGTTTGCCTGCTAACCTTAGCTCAAAAGGCACCTTTTCCTCTCCACAAATATTTTCCCAAAAATTTTTTTCTACCCCCTTGACAGAAAAAAGGGAAGGGTGTATTCTATAGTTGCCATGGGTTCCGAGGAATCGGAAGGTGGTCTGGGACCCTCCAGAGTCTCCCCGAAAGAGGAGATGAGGAGGAAGCCCGCAAAGAGGCGCAATGCCTCCTGAAAACACCGGAAGGTTCGTTGGAGCCCATGGTTGTTTTTTGCCCTCTGTGTTCCCACGAGTTCCAGGCAGGAGCGCCGTAGAGTTCCCGGGGTGAGGAATCCCGAGTTCACCGCAGTGCGCTGAAACGTTCAAAGACCCTCTGGGGAATACGGTACCGGGGAAGGTAGAAGAGATTGTGCTCGGCGTGGAACCACTGGATTTCTTTTGGAGCACGGATTGCCCTGTAGAGCGCAAGAGTACACTCCCCCGGAACGATGGTATCCCGGGTGGCGTTGAAGAAAAAGACCGGAGTGTCGGTGAGCGCTTCCACTGCGTTCACAGGATCGAGGTCCTTCCAGGCTATGGCGACATCACGAACCGGTATGCCCCGTTTCCGGAGATCGTAGCGGATGTTTACGATAGAGTCGAGCATGCTCTCCTCAAAAAGGATTTCGATGTCTCCTCCGCCAACGACAAGGGCAATGCCCCTGAATTTCCCATAAAGCGCAGCGGTAACAGCACCCACAAGTGCCCCAAGGCTCACACCGAGAAAGAAGATTTCTCCCGGGCGGATGCTTTCGTGCGTTTCGAGGAAGTGAAGGGCAGAAAGGGCGTGCTCGAAGGTCCGGAGGAACGCCTGGTAGTCGTCCTCAAGGTCTGTCGAGAGAATGTCTCTGCCGTTGACCCTCCGTTCCCCGTGGTACTCCATGTCAATGGCCAGAGCCGCAAAGCCCCTTCGTGCTGTCTCGAGGGCAAAGAAGGTGAGGTTTTCTTTCGACCCCCGGTAGTGGTGGAGGAAAAGGATGGCAGGGTACGGTGGAGGGGCGTTCCGGGGTGTGAGGAAGAGGGCAGGAAGGCCAGGTTTGAGGAAGAAACGGAAGATAGTGTACTCCCTGTGTTCTCTGAAAGGCACAAAGTCCGCTTCCATAATCTTTGCTCCTTTCGGTCTTCTGGACTACGCTCTTGCTGCCGTCATGTTCCACAGACTCTCTATCTTCCTCGGCTCTTTCATCCGCAGGGGCGCACTTCTTGACGAAAGCCCGGAGAGCCGTCCTTTTTCCTCTCCGTCCACAGAGGTAGCCTCACCGAATACTACCACACTTTCACAGGCCGTTGGAAGCTCTTCGGAAAGGACTCCGGTTTTCCCCACGACCGTGAGGCACACTTTTGGGTACCGCAGGAGGTTGTCTATCCTGTGCCCTTCACTGACTTGCGCTGTGAATGGAGGTGGATTGGCCGTCTGGGGTTTCATGTACCGGTCAGGTGTCGTCTTTCCATTGCCCGGGCCGGTAAAAGGCCAAGGTGGCAAATCTTGCGAAGATGTGGTAAGATAAGGGACAAGACCAGAGAGGGAGAGGGGATACCGAAAGCAGTGTCTGAAAGCGAGGACCCGGACGAGCGGTTTTCTTTCCCCCTGTATCCCTTTAGGTTTCACCGGAGTGCCGCTTTTTGCCCTCACCTGTCCCGGAGGATGATGTAAGTGGAATATCTGGGAACAATCCTGCTCATACTGCTTCTTGTTGCCATGAACGCCTTTTTTGCGGCTTCTGAGATTGCCCTGATTTCCACCCGGAGGAGCCGTATCCACCTGGCGAAAGGGAAAGGTTCGGAAAAGCAGCTTGAAGCGCTGCACCATCTTCTCGAGAACCCGAGTGAATTCCTGGCCACCATCCAGATTGGGGTAACCATGGCGGGGTTTTTCGCAAGCGCCACCGGTGCCATTTCCCTTGCCCGGAATCTCGGAAGGCGCCTTGAAGCCAGTGGCCTTCCAGTTCTTGCGATTTTTGGAGAAGAGATTGCTGTGATCTGCGTCACGGTTCTCATCTCTTTCGTTACCCTGGTCCTTGGGGAGCTTGTGCCGAAACGCCTTGCCATGGCGCATCCAGAGCGCCTTGCCCTTATTTCCTCCCGGTTCATCTTCTTCCTCTCCCGGGTCCTGCGCCCTGTGGTGGTTGCCCTCTCGGCATCCACGGATGTTATCTCCCGTCTCTTTGGGGTCACCCAGGAGACTGCAAGTTCTCTGAGCGATGAGGAGCTCAAGCTCTTCATCGCCGAGCAGCGGACACTTCCTTTAGAAGAGCGGCGGCTCATCAGCGAAGTCTTCGAGTTTGGGGATACCCTGGCATATGAGGTCATGACTCCAAGGACCGACATGGTGTGCATTGAGGAGCATGCTACCCTTGGGGAAGCTCTGGAGCTTTCGCTGAAGAGCCATTTTTCCCGCCTCCCGGTGTACCGGGAGGATATCGATAACATCATCGGTTTCGTCCACATCAAAGACATGCTCCCGGCGTTAAAAGAGGGTAACCTCGAGAAACCGGTGCGGGAAATCCTCCGTCCCATTCATTTTGTACCCTCCACGAAAAAGGTGGTAGAGCTTTTGCGCGAGCTCCAGCAGCGGCGCATCCACATGGCCATCGTCCTTGATGAGTACGGAGGAACGGCGGGGCTTGTCACCATTGAGGACCTTCTGGAGGAACTCGTGGGTGAGATCCGGGACGAGCACGACCGGGAGGCCCCTCCGTACCGGAAGATTAGCGACCGTGAGTACCTTGTGGACGCCTCACTCCCCATAGAGACGGTGAACGAAACCCTGGGGGTACAGATTCCCGAAAGCGAGGAGTCCGAAACCCTGGGGGGTCTCGTTATGGAGCTCCTCGGGAAAATCCCTGAAGAAGGAGAAACGGTCAGCATCAATGGCTACAGGCTCAAGGTTGAGCGAATGAGGGGGAAACGCATCGCCACGGTACGTCTCACCGTTGAGGAGAGGGGGGAAGAGGACCATGGGGAAGCTCATCATCGCGCATGACCTGGGGACTACAGGCAACAAGGCCACGCTCTTTGACCCGGAGGGGGAGTGTCTGGCAAGCAGCTTCTTCGGGTACGAGACCTTTTACCCCGATGCGTTATCCGTCGAACAGGACCCGGAGGATTACTGGAAAGCGGTAGTTTTTTCCACGCGGGCCCTTCTTGAGAAAGCCAGGGTGAAAAAAGAAGACATCGGTGTTGTTTCCTTCTCCGGCCAGATGATGGGGGCCCTGCCGGTGGATGAGCGGGGTGAGCCTCTTGACCGGATTATTATCTGGGCGGACCGCCGGGGAGTGAAGGAGGTCGAGTGGGTCCGGGAGAGGATTGCCGATGAAGAAATGTACCGGATTACCGGGCATCGCCTGAGCCCCAATTACTCTCTGGCGAAGATTCTCTGGTTCCGGAACCACCGGCCTGAAGTCTACAGGAAGGCGCGGAAGTTCCTCCTGGCCAAGGATTTTGTGGTCTTCCGGCTCACAGGGCAGTGGGCAACGGATTTTTCCGATGCCTCCGGGACGAATCTCTTCGACATCACCGAAGAGCGCTGGTCCGCAAAGATTCTTGAGGCTGTGGGTATCGAAGAGGAGAAACTCCCACCCGTTTTCCCCTCTTTTGCCGTGGTAGGGGAGGTGACGAAAAACGCAGCCGAGGAAGTGGGGCTTTTACCGGGGACGCCGGTGGTGATTGGCGGCGGAGATGGAGCCTGTGCGGCCTGTGGTGCAGGAGTGGTCGAAGAAGGGCAGGCATACAACTACCTTGGTTCCTCCTCCTGGATTGCCCTGGCTTCCCGGAAACCTTTCTATGATCCTCAGATGCGGACCTTCACCTTCCACCACCTCGCCCCGGGGCTTTTCATGCCCACCGGAACCATGCAGGCCGCGGGAGGCTCATACCAGTGGTGCCGGGATGCCCTCTGCGGGGAAGAAGTGAAGGCAGCGGAAAAACTCGGGGTGAGTCCTTATGTGCTCATGGACCTTGAGGCGGGAAAGGTTCCGGCAGGAAGCGAAGGCCTCCTTTTCCTCCCGTACCTTCTGGGGGAGCGGGCTCCCTGGTGGAACCCCCATGCCCGGGGGGTGTTCATCGGGCTTACCCCAAGGCACACCAGAGCCCACCTGATTCGGGCTGTCCTTGAGGGTGTGAGCCTGAACCTCCGGATTATCCTTGATGCCTTCCGGGAACAGGGGCTCAGAATAGCAAATATGCGCATCATCGGGGGCGGGGCAAAGGGGGATTTTTGGGCCCAGATGCTTGCCGATGTCTTTGGTCTTGAGGTCCTTCGCCCCGTGTACCGGGAAGAGGCGACTTCCCTTGGTGCGGCCATCTGCGGAGGGGTGGGGATAGGGCTCTACCGGGGGATTGAGGTGGCAAAGGATTTGGTGAAGGTACAGGAGGTGTTCACACCGAAAAAAGAGGTGCAAAGGGTGTACGATGAGATATACCCGGTGTTTGTGCAAAGTTATCTTGCGCTGCAGGAGGTGTTTTCCCTGCTTCCTTAACTGGAGAAAATCACCTTTCTTTCCACCCTACGATGGATATTGGTGGCCCTGATTCTGTCGGGGGTCCTGAAGTCGGTGTTGGTCCTGAAGTCGGTGTTGGTTCTGGGATTGGGGGAAAGACGAATGTTTGGAGCAGGCTCTGGAGCTCAGAAGACGGCGGGGCATAGACAATTTCCTGAGTCCCGGCCTCTTTACCTTTCTCAGGTGTAGATGTTGGAGCGTTATCTTCCCCAAGTGTCTGAGCGATGATTGCTCCATTCAGCGTCTGTCCGTTTCCTCCCAGGTTCACCTGAGCTGCAGGGGCGTAGAGCAAACCCACAATGGTTCCCTTAACCGTGATGATCGCTTCGCCGGGGACAAGGACCAACCCCTTGATGACGGCCTGATTGTCTATGGTTACTGACTGCATGCCGGCATAGTACAGGGCAAGGGATTCTGTGCGACTGCCAGTTGCGTTGTTAAGCTGAGCTTTGTTCCCCACCGAAAACGACTCTACATAGAGGACAAGTGTCCCGGTTCCCGCAACCTGTAGTTCTCCGTCGACGGCAAGGCTTTTTACCCATAGAGTCTGCGTACCACTTCCAACATTCACCGTAAGGGTCGCATTATTGTCGACACTGATGGAGTCATAGTAGGCATTTCCAGAAATCGTGACACTTTTCTTTTTCCCGACACTGAGACTGCCCATTGAGGGAAGGTCCGGAGGAGGGGTAAAAGAGGGAAGAGGATAGGTATAACCAAGATTTTCGCGTATTTCACCGTCTTTAATTTCAACACTTCCCTTGGTTTCAATTTTTCCATTGCTTCCCACATTGCCTTGAATAGTTATGTTCCCCCGCAGGCTTATATCTCCGTTAGCAAACAGAGCCATGTCAAGGGGTGGGAGAGTTGGGGTTGGTTCCGGTGTAGGGGTTGAAGAGGGAGTTGCACAATCCACATGAACCTCAAGTGTAACGCTTTTTCCTGAAGAGGTTACCCCCGTGGATGTAATGATTGCCTTACCCTGAAGGGGATGGGTCACAGAGTACTCGTAAGTTCCAATAGGAGAGGAGGGAGGGAAAGAGGCTGAGGTTGCCGGTATGAGTCTACACCCTGATTGAAGGTCTTCCAGTGCTTTCTCCACTCCCGCTTCTGCAAGGTAATACGCTTGGTTTCTTTGAGCTACAGAGGAAGTCCTCTTATACCCCCCCATCATGAGGCTGACACCAGCCCCAAGAACCCCGACAAACACAACCGTTATGATGAGAAAGGTAATGAGAATTGAACCCCTCTCCCGACTTTCTTCTTTTTTCCAAATCATGGCTCACTCCTCCTTAAGGCGAGGACAAGGGAGATAACCGTCTCTCCACGGTAAAGGAAAAAACACGCGTTTCCCAAGCATCGTCCCCTCTCTTGGTCTGGGAGAGACATCTCACTGGTAAAGTAACGGTAACGGAAGAATCATTCGTCACCTGAAAAATTGGAGAATCTCCCCTGTAAACTTCTTTGATCATGACTTCTCCTTCCCTTTTCACCGCTTTCTCGTTTTCCCAGTATCCGTAGGTAATAAAAGCACCTTCATCCCTGTGTACCAGAAGGCATTCGGAACATTCAGGATCGGGACAACCGAGGCCACTTTTCACCTCAAGTTTCTTGGCTTCCCGAGCATCCCGTGAAAGGTTGATAAGAAAGATGTTTATCTGGTCCACAACCTGCTGGTAGGTTTGAACCTGCCCAGAAGTGGGCAGGTTTCGTCCAACCACCATAATGGCATGCAAAAACCCGCTGAGCACTACAGCAAAAAAACCGAGGATAGCAACTACGACGATAATCTCAACGAGAGTTGCTCCACACTCGTTTAAGAATCTTTTTGGTGCTTCTTTCATCTCCTACCTCCACGAAGTTCGCGGATACCGTGCCTGTAAACGTACGTGGCTACCCGGTAAGATCGTTCTTGAGGGCTGGAAGAGCCTGTAGGTGCGGCGACCCTCAATATTTCCTCCCATTTGATCTTTGTCTCTACGATGAGGAGATCGTTACTTTCTTGTTGGATTTCTAAGAGAATCCCTGCCCCTGGAGGAAGAAGATCAAGGAGATTGCGAGGGAGATCTTTGCTTCCGTAGAGAAATTCCTTAATTTCGTCATTGTCAAGCAGTGACCAACTACCAGTTTTACTTCCAAGGTCCGCGAAAGACTTCCCCCGAACCCTCTCCATAATGTCTTGGGCAAGAAGGGCGGCACGGAGCGTGTAGTCCATGCTGGCACGGGTAGCAAGGAAACGCGAGAACAGCGGAGCCGCTGCTATAACGAAAAACCCAACGGCCACAAAAAGAACAACAACCTCAATGAGGCTCATCCCCGCTTCGGAATAAGCCCTTGGCAATTTTCCTCTCTTTTTACCCCAGAACCACAACAATCTTCTCCCCACCTCTGCACCCCATCCTCGCCCTCGCACTCCCCTGGTTCACTGCAATCTCAAGAAATCCAGAACTATCGGTGTGGATGAGGAGTTCTCCTTCGGCAACATCCCCATAGGTGCGGCAATAGATGGCAACGAATTCCCCTCCA
>Ga0071330_1070348_pt1 | contig 59564 bp, 59 predicted proteins | sample GBScel77sediment_FD_63802 | JGI IMG/M metagenome (GOLD analysis project Ga0071330, IMG submission 63802) | Hot spring sediment microbial communities from Great Boiling Spring, Nevada - Cellulolytic enrichment Sediment 77C v2 (version 2) | ecosystem: Environmental > Aquatic > Thermal springs >...
GATTATAAAGGGTAAGACCCTGGGTGTAGTAGGAGAGTCGGGATGTGGTAAGAGTGTAACCGCCCAATCTATCTTAAGGATACTTGGTCCAAGGGGAGAGATAGTAGAAGGAGAGATACTGTTACACAGGGATGGAGAGACAATAGACCTGACAAAGTTAGATCCTCAGGGTGAAGAGATAAGAAAGATAAGAGGGAAAGATATAACTATGATATTCCAGGAGCCAATGACATCCCTGGCTCCAGTATATACAATAGGAGATCAGATAACAGAGGCAATACTTCTACACCAGGATGTAACACCGGAGCAGGCAAGACAGATAGCGATAGAGATGCTGAGGAAGGTAGGTATACCAAAGCCAGAAGAGCGAATAGACGCATACCCGTTTGAGCTATCAGGGGGTATGCGACAGCGAGCAATGATAGCAATGGCACTCTCCTGTAACCCAAGCTTGTTGATAGCGGACGAGCCTACGACAGCACTTGATGTTACAATACAGGCACAGATACTGGATCTGATGAGGAGCTTACAGGAGGAGATAGGTATGGCGATAATGATGATAACCCACAATATGGGAGTAATAGCAGAGATGGCAGATGATGTAGTAGTAATGTACCTGGGTAAGATAGTGGAGAGTGCATATGTAAATGACATATTCTACGATCCGAAGCATCCATACACGATAGCACTACTGAAGTCAATCCCGAAGATAGGGAAGAAGGTAAGGGCAAGGTTAGAGTCGATAAAGGGAATGGTACCAGACCCATACAATCTACCGAAGGGGTGCAGGTTCCACACAAGATGTCCATCATACATAAGAGGGGTATGTGAGAAGGGAGAGCCACCAGAGGTAGAGGTAGCTCCCGGACATAAAGCCAGTTGTTTCCTATATGGAGGTAGATGATGAGTAACAATACATTACTGGAGGTAAAGGGATTAAAAAAATACTTTCCGATACAGAAGGGGTTTTTGAGGAGGGTAGTAGGGTACGTAAAGGCGGTAGATGATGTAAACTTCTTCATAAAAGAAGGAGAGACACTGGGATTAGTAGGAGAATCAGGTTGTGGGAAGACAACAACAGGGAGATGCATACTGAGGGCGATAGAACCTACATCAGGGGAAGTGCTATTCAATGTAGATGGTAATATGGTAGACATAACGAAGCTGAACAAAGATGAGCTAAAGAAGATGAGAAGGTATATGCAGATGATATTCCAGGACCCCTACTCATCACTGAACCCGAGGATGACGGTAAAGGACATAATAGGAGAGCCATTACTGGTAAATGGAATAGCAAGGGGAAAGGAATTAGAGGAGAGGGTAGGGGAACTGATGAGAGCGGTAGGGTTAAGGCCAGAGTATATGATAAGGTACCCACACGCATTCAGTGGAGGACAGCGTCAAAGGATAGGTATAGCGAGGGCACTGGCATTGAATCCAAAACTTATAGTATGTGATGAGCCGGTATCAGCCCTTGATGTCTCCATACAGGCTCAGACACTGAATCTATTACAGGATCTGCAGGAGCAGTTCCATCTTACATATCTATTTGTCTCCCACGACCTTGGAGTAGTGGAGCATATAAGCGATAGGGTAGCGGTGATGTATGTAGGGAAGCTGGTAGAGATGGCAGAGACGGAGGAGCTATTCAAGAATCCGAAGCACCCATACACGGAGGCGTTGTTAGCAGCTGTACCTAAGCCAGACCCGAAGTATAGAGGTATGAGGAAGCTGTTATTTGGAGAAGTGGCAGACCCAGCAAATCCACCGAGTGGATGTTACTTCCATCCGAGGTGCCCATATGTACAGGATATATGCAAGGTAGAGCATCCACAGTTGAGGAACCTTGGTAATGACCACTTTGTTGCCTGTCACTTTGCTGAGAAACTGAGTCTGGTAGGGATAGAATGATATGTGGATCTCTATAATAGTATTCTTTGCCTTTGTTGCTTTATTTACCATAGGGTTTAGATATACTGTTGTCTTTGCTACCAGGATGGTGGCAAAGAATATAGAAAGACTCCATAGGACTACAGAGAGTATTCTGGATACAAAATTACCTCCAAAGGACTGGACAGAGAAGTGGGATCGAAAGATTAGAAGATTGGGCGATGGACCTGACGATTTGGCAAAAAAGGAAAGGCTTAAGCTTCAGGCAAAGAACCATTCTTTAAAAAAATTAGAGGCATTAATGAATTATTATAAAAACTCTAACCTGGTCGAAGATGAAGAAGCCCGTTTCATTATACTTGAGGAGCTTAGAGAAATAGGTAGATTCTGGAGTAAAGATTGGGATAAGGTTGTATCTTCACACTTTTAAATTTGCAAAGAAATGCCACATTGTCTAGAAACAGTATGCCTTGCTAGATCCCTCTAGCAAGGCATCTCTTTATAAGTTCTTTATTCTTCTTATAAAGTATAAGAGTGGTAAACCTAAACCAAAGCAGGCAATTAATTCTCCAAGCCCTACCCAGAATATCCCCCAATAGACAGGAGTTTTTAAAATAATAGCCAGATACGTTCCTACCCCAATAGCATTAATTACTACTGGAGGAATAGGTGCCTGCCAGTCCTTTTTGACCTTTGAGGTAAGGTATGCTGCAATTAGAGTAAATACACTCCCAAGCCCTATGTCTAAGATCCCATACCCTCCCACTATGTTGGCTATGAGACAACCTATAAAGAGCCCGGGTATTGCAGATTTATCTATTATAGGTAGAACGGTCAATGCCTCTGCTACTCTTACCTGCATTATCCCGTAGCTGATTGGGGCAAGTACTATTGTCAGTACGGCGTATATAGCTGCATAAAGCCCTGCTCTGGCTAAAAATCTTATAGAGTCCCTATCCATCTCTATATCTGCCTATCTTGAGGATTCTAGCAATATTTGCTGTTTCATCTATAAAAAACTCTATCGAACTATCGCTACTTGAAAGTACCACGGTAACACCAGGACCATGACCTGCCTGAACACAATCACAGTGTATCACTATACCAATACTCCTGGCTCCCTTTCTATAACTCCTTCCATATCTATTATCCATATCCATTATTCCTACTATATCTCCCAAGCACAGGTCTTCGAGCCCAAGACTTCTGATGGCCTTTCTGTCCTGGGTCATAATGTCATAATCTCCTGAAAAACTTGTTGCAGACCCTATCCCAGAACCCATAAGTTCTGCAGGAATGATCTTTCTTACACCAACTTCTAGTCTGTCTTCAAGCTCTCTTATGTTCAACATCGCCAGTAACTCAGGAGATATATTCATAACCTTTATCCGTGGAAAATCCTGTATCTCCAGTCCCTGTCCGTAAGATTCTATCTGGATCTTATCACCGATTACCAGCTTATTAAGTACATCCTCGGGGAAGTCTATAAGTACGTGTTCTATTCCTCCATGCTTCCCAGTAACTGTCCCTATTTCTCCTTTTGCCTCCCCACTAATCACCCTTGCCCTGTTTCCGATACAGGAGAGGATATTTAAGGCATTACTTTCATCTCTTTCCTTGTTCTTCAGACTTACTCCAGGTTCTACATGGTCTCCTACCCAACCTAACGCCGGATCTCCAACCCTTACGTTATAGGTTATTCCCCCTAATGTTGGCAATACAAGTCCCTTTCCTTCAGCATTAACTCTATACGGTGATATTATTGTTGGAGAAGAGACTTCCCCGTATACAGATAGTTTTACAAGCCTTTCTGTATTCAGTCTCAGTTTACTTCATCTCCTTTCTTATTTCTTAGCCTGTTGGTTTGCCATATAAGCACAGATAGCTATTATTGCTCCTCCGATAATGTGCAGCCATAGATCAGTTCCTGTCATCTTCCTCAGTATTGGAATAACTATAGTTAGTATGCCTATTACAACATTTATCCAGTTATACACCATCTCCTTTCACCCCCTCCCATTTATAAATTTTGTTTCAAATACAATATAGATTATATAGCAATGCTCACGTTTTATCAAGTCTCACGGGACTCTTCTTTATATTAATCCCATATGTTATAATGAACTCTATAATAAATAGAGAATTTCAGGAAGGAGGAATTTTGATTATGGTTCCAGAAGATTTAAGATATACTGATACTCATGAGTGGATAAGGATAGAGGGAGACATTGGAATTGTTGGTGTTACTCAGTATGGATTTGAAAAACTAGGTGATGTTGTATATATCGAACTTCCGGATGTGGGAGCTAAGGTAAAACAGGGAGAGGCTTTTGGGGTAATAGAGTCGGTAAAGGCGGCGGTCGATCTTATAGCCCCTGTCTCAGGGACTGTAGAAGAGGTAAACGAATCTGCAAGAAAGTCTCCAGAAAATCTTCCCAATGACCCTTATGGTGAAAGCTGGCTTATAAAAATCAGGATCGATAATCCTTCAGAGATTGAAAAATTGCTGTCTAGCAGTGCTTATAAGGAGTTGATAAAGGAATAATATGGATTACATCCCTCATTCTAAAGAAGACATACAGTATATGCTCGATGTCCTTGGATTAAAATCCATGGATGAGCTTTTTGTGGATGTTCCAGATAATTTAAAACTTAACAGAGACCTTAACATTCCAGAAGGAATTACAGAGATAGAATTGGTAAGAAACTTAAAAAAGATAGCAGATCTAAACCATACCTCAGATAGATTCTTATGGTTTTTAGGTGGAGGTTGTTACAGACATTTTATCCCTCAGGCATTGAATGAGGTTATTCATAGAGAAGAATTCTACACCTCATATACCCCTTACCAGGCAGAATTAAGTCAGGGGACACTTCAGATCCTGTTTGAATTTCAGACACTTTTATGTGATCTTTTACATATGGACGTTACTAACGACTCTATGTATGACGGAGCTACTGCATCGGCAGAGGCTATGTTTATGGCTTGTGATATTACAAAGAGAAATAGAGTCCTGGTTGCCAGGTCTTTACATCCAGAATATAGGATGGTTATAAAGACATATGCTGAATCTAGGGGCATCGAGATTATAGAGGTTCCGTACGATAAGGATTCAGGTATGCTGGATATTGATATGTTAGAGAGATCTGTTCAGGATTCTGCGTGTCTCATATTTCAGAACCCAAACTTCTTTGGCATCATAGAGGACCCAGGAGTATTTGAGCCTCTAGTTCATAACAGTGGGGCGCTGCTTATACCGGTTATTATAGAGCCATTTTCACTTGCTTTGATAAAACCTCCCGGAGAGTATAGAGCTGATATAGTCTGTGGCGAGTTACAGTCTTTTGGTTTGGGTATGAGATATGGAGGACCTTCTGCTGGTTTTTTGGCTACAAAGATGGACTATATACGCAGACTACCTGGAAGAATAGTTGGTATGACCAATGATGCCGAGGGTAAGACAGCATATGCATTTGTTCTACAGACTAGAGAACAGCATATAAGGAGGGCTTCAGCTACCTCCAATATATGCTCTAATGAAGCCCTATGCGCAATGAAGGTAGCTATTTATCTATCATTGCTTGGTGAGGAAGGACTTAAAGGTGTAGCCTTAGTATGTCATCATCTGGCAAACATTGTCCGTAAGGAAGTTGGGAATTACTTTACTGGTTCGCATTTCAATGAATTACTGATCCCATTAAATAGATGTTCATCAGAGGTTAGAAATATCTTAAAAGAAAAAGGAATCCTGGTTTTAGACCCCTCCAGATGGTATAAGGAGCTTGATGATGCAATCCTGGTTGCTTTTACTGAGATGAATAGAGAGGATGAAGTCTACAGACTCTTGAAGGAGATAAGGCAATATGTTAGAAGGCTCGATATTTGAGAAGAAGAGGACTAGAGTTACTGGATATATAGATGTACCTGAGGTTAAGTTAGAGATCCCCGAAGATCTTTTAAGGGAAAGTTCTCTGAAGACTTTTCCCAGTCTGAGCGAGTTGGAAGTTGTCAGACACTTTACCAATCTATCCCGCCTTAACTACGGAATAGATAACAATATGTACCCTCTTGGTTCCTGTACTATGAAATACAATCCAAAGATAAATGAAGCATTGGCTGAATTGGATGGATTTGTAGATATCCATCCATATATGGATGAAGAATATACTCAAGGGGCTCTAAAGATTCTCTATGAACTGGAAGGATTTCTCTGTGAGATAACAGGTATGTCTGCATTCACTCTTCAACCCTCTGCCGGGGCTCATGGTGAATTTACAGGACTTCTTATGGCTAAGGCGTATTTTAAGGATAAAGGTGAAAAAAGAGACCTGGTGATAGTTCCAGACTCTGCCCACGGGACAAACCCGGCAAGCGCAGCTATGGCTGGTTTTAAGGTGGTTGAGGTAAAATCAGATGAGAGGGGGCTGGTATCTCCTTCGGCCATAAAGCCTTACCTTAATGATAATCTTGCCCTTGTTATGCTTACAAATCCAAATACCCTGGGCCTTTTTGAAGAGGACATAGGAGAGATAGCATATCTAGTTCATAAAGCTGGGGGACTCTTATACTATGATGGAGCAAATCTTAATGGTATAGTTGGGATTACAAGACCTGGAGATATGGGGTTTGATATTGTGCATCTGAATCTCCATAAGACATTTTCTACTCCACATGGCGGAGGTGGACCAGGGTCTGGACCGGTAGGGGTAAAAGAATCACTGGTTCCTTTTCTGCCTGTTCCAAGGGTGGTCTTTAGAGACGGTTTTTATTCTTTGAATTATGCCTTCCCTAAGTCTATAGGAAAGGTAAAGTGTTTCTATGGTAACTTTACTGTTCTGGTTAAGGCTTACTGTTATATAAGATTATTAGGTAGAGAGGGATTGAGGGCTATAGCGGAGATTGCCACCTTAAATGCCAATTATCTACAGAGTAGAATTGGAGAATTTTTAGATATACCTTACAAAAGACTCTGTAAACATGAGTTTGTGGCATCTCTTAAGTCTTTTAGATCTAAAGGGATTAGGGCATTGGATGTTGCCAAAAGGCTTATAGATAAAGGATTTCATCCACCGACAGTATACTTTCCACTTATTGTTGAAGAGGCATTTATGATAGAGCCTACTGAGACGGAGACTCTCGATACTTTGAATAGGTTTATCGATGCCTTAAGAGAAATTGTTGAAGAGGTAAATTCTAACCCTGAGTTAGTTAGAGAAGCTCCTAGAGAACATCTGATAAAGAGGATAGATGAGGCTAAGGCTTCTAGGACCCTGAGAGTTAAGTGGTAATATGAAGGTAATAAAGACAATAATTCTCTCTCTAATAACTCTTATACTAGTCCTTATCATTGCTGGTTCTATCCTTACGATAGTGATTATACTTCAGTATCTCCCTAAATTGCCTGATCCCTCTCTGCTTCTAAGATATAACCCCCCTGTAAAGACTACTATATATGATGCCAAAGGGAGACCACTGGCAGATCTATATGCAGAAAAGAGGATCATTGTTCCTATAAAGAATATCCCTCAGCACCTAAAAGACGCAGTAGTTGCCATAGAGGATGAGAGATTCTACTCTCATTCAGGAATAGATCTGAGGGGTATAGCCAGGGCAGTATATAAGGCTATTCGGGCTGGAACAATTACTGAAGGTGGTAGTACTATTACCCAGCAACTCGCCAGGAATGTCTTCCTTACACTGGAAAGGACTCCATCGCGTAAGATAATGGAGATGCTTCTGGCTATGCGTATAGAGGCTACTCTATCCAAAGATGAGATCCTTCATCTCTACCTAAATATTATATACCTAGGTGAAGGCTGTTATGGAGTAGAATCTGCATCCAGGACATACTTTGGTAAATCTGTCAAGGATCTTGATCTTGCAGAGTCTGCATTACTGGCAGGTATTATCAGGTCACCTGAGAACTATTCCCCTTTCAAAAACAGGGATCTGGCAATTTCCAGACAGCGAATAGTGTTGAAAAAGATGTTTGAGCTTGGATTTATTGATGAAAAAGAGTACAAATCTGCGTTGAAAGAAGAGCTGAGATTTTTTACCGGAAAGGAGAGTTACTGGAAGGCTCCATATTTTGTGGACTACGTTCTGAGTATTTTAAAGAATGACCTGGGCTTTAAGGATATAGAGAAGAATGGATTGAGTGTATATACCACTATTGATCTGGATATACAGAGGAAGGCAGAAGAGGTATTGAAGGAAGGGTTAGAAAAGGCTAAAGGGTATAATGTCTCCCAGGGAGCTCTGGTGTTATTAGAGAACAGTAATGGTTACATAAGAGCAATGGTAGGAGGGAGGGATTATAGAGAGAGTCAGTTCAATAGGGTGACTCAGGCTTATAGACAGCCTGGTTCTGCCTTTAAGCCATTTATTTATGCGGTAGCTATTCAGGAGGGATGGAAACCTGAAGATACAATAGTTGATGAAGAGATAAGCTTTAAGGTTGGTAACAAGTGGTGGACACCAAAAAACTATGATGAGAAATTTAGAGGTACGATTACGTTGAAGGATGCCCTGGCTTATTCTATCAATATCCCTGCTGTGAAGTTACTATACGAGGTTGGTATAGATAAGGTACTTGACCTTGCTATAAAGATGGGGGTTCCTCTGGACCGTTCCCTGGATAGAAATCTGGCTATAGCTTTGGGAGGTCTTACCAATGGAGTAACTCCTCTTCAACTGACTCAGGCATTTTCTGTATGGGCAAATGGTGGAATCCTGATAAAACCTGTAGCGATAAAAGTTGTTTTTGATAGGGAAGGGAAGATTCTTTATAAATCTGAGACAAAACCAGTCAGAGTGATAGATACAGACACCGCAAAGACCATCGCTGAGATGTTGGAGAATGTTGTGAAGTATGGAACCGGTAGAAGGGCTAACTGTGGCCATCCATGTGCCGGAAAGACCGGAACTACAAGTGACTATCGTGATGCCTGGTTTGTTGGTTTTACAAAGAGATATACTGCCTGTGTCTGGATGGGAAATGATGATAATAAACCTACTAGTAGAGTAACTGGAGGGATGTTTCCTGCCGAGGTCTGGGGAAGGCTTATGGGTTATGTTCTCGCTAACACTCAACCGTTACCTCTTTTTTAATGAGCCTTCAGTTATCCTTATGGTATAATTAATAGGATGAATAAGTCTAGAAGTTATAGTTGGAGAAATGTAAGAACTGATCTTGAAAAAGTGTTAAGAGAGTTATTATTGAATAAGGGATGGGTAGAGGAGAATAGGAGATCCTCTGCTGAATGCTGGAGATTGAGAACAGACGGATTTATGTGTATCTTCTATAAAAGTGGGACTCTTTTTATCTCTTATCCTGATAGTAGAGACTCTGAGTTTAAAGAGATAAGAGGTATAATAAATAGTTATGTTGGAACAAGATATGTACCCCCTTCTAGAGATTTTCTTGTCGGGTTTGATGAAGTTGGTAAGGGGGAGATTATAGGGAGTATAATTTTGGCAGGAGTAAGATTCCCAAAAGAGCTCTTTGATGAGCTAGATATTATCGTGGATAATGTAGATACTAAGCGCAGTCACAGCATAAACTACTGGGAAGAAATATACAGGGAACTGGAAGGGTCTAAAAATAATGGCTTACTCTTTTTTACTGATAAGATATTACCGAAAGAGATCGATGGAAAGAAAAGTCTGAATGTAATCCTGGATCAAAGGTACAGGATATTTATAGAGAGATTGATATCTGGGATTGATGTTGGTAGGTGCAGGCTGGTGATAGATGACTATGGTGCAGGTAGAATCTTAACTGATTACTTGGAAGGGCTAAAGGAGAGAGGGACAGAGATAGTGATAACTGGTAAGTCGGAAGACAGGTATTTAGAGACTAAAATAGCTTCTATCATTGCAAAGAGAGAAAGGTTTATGGAGCTTCAAGAGATAGGTATACACTCGGGGTTAGGAAATGCTGGTGATAGAAAGACTTTAGATTTGTTGGAAGACTGGTACAGAACCCATAGAGAATGGCCATGGTTTGTGAAGAGGTCATTTAGAACAGTAAAAAGAATAGAAGAGTATATTAATAGTGAAGGAAGGTGAATTCTTATGAAGGCACAGGTATTCTATGGTCCACAGGATATGAGGTTTGAAGAGATCCCAACACCAAGCCCTAAGGAGGGAGAGTTACTCCTTAAGGTTGAGGCTTGTGCGGTCTGTGGAACAGATGTGAGGATCTATTACTCTGGCCACCACAATGTAAAACCGCCCCAGGTAATAGGGCATGAGATCACCGCTACTATAGCAGAGATTGGTAGTGGGGTTGAAGGGTATAACGTAGGAGAAAAAATAACTGTAGTGACGCCCGTTGGATGTGGGCATTGCAAGTATTGTCTTGCTGGAAAGGTTAACCTCTGCAGTAGTTTTAGGGCTATCGGGTATAATTTCCCTGGAGGTTTTGCAGAGTATATGATTTTACCTCAAGAAGCAGTGAGACAGGGAAATGCACTGAAGTTACCGGCTAATGCCAATCTTGAGGTCTCTGCGTTGATAGAGCCTCTTTCCTGTGTGTTGAACGGACAGGAGTATCTAAATATTAGTTTTACCGATACTGTTGTGGTTATAGGGTCAGGTCCTATAGGATGTATGCACACCGCAGTAGCTAGGGCTAAAGGTGCAAGTAAGATTATCTTGGCAGATATACAAGCAAAGAGGTTAGAAATGGCAGAGCCTTTTGGCGCTGATCTTCTTGTTGATTCTTCTAAAGAGGACCTTGTAGAAGTAGTAAAGAGGGAGACCGATGGACTTGGTGCGGACGTGGTTATAGTGGCAGCTCCTTCTGGGCAGGCTCAAGAACAGGCATTACAAATGGTGGCTAAGAGAGGAAGAATAAGCTTCTTTGGTGGACTACCTGGAGATCGAGCTAATATCACACTGAACAGTAACATAGTTCACTATAACGAGATCTCTATCTTTGGGGCATATGCATCTACTCACTATCATTATTATGAAGCAGCAAAACTATTAGCCAGTAAGAGGGTAAATCTGGAAAGACTTATTACCCATATCTTACCTCTAGAAGACCTGGTTAAAGGTATCGAGCTTGTAAGACAGGGAGAAGCATTGAAAGTCCTGATAAAACCATAAGAAAGGAGATAATAAAGAATGAGTGAAGTTGTGGATATAAGGGCTCAACTAGTAAAGTGGGGCAAAAGATTGGTAGAAAAAGGTCTGGTGGTAGCTGCTGGTGGTAATATAAGTGCTAGGGTTGGAGATACAATGTTCATATCTCCCAGCGGCTATTCTATATCAGAAGCTACAGAGGAAGACTACGTTCCTGTTGAGATAAGTACAGGCAAGATCCTGGATAATTTTCCATTGAAGCCTTCCTCAGAAGTATTGATGCATCTTAGGTGCTATAGGGTGAGGTCAGACATAAGAGCCATAGTGCATGTCCATCCTCCTCTCCTTGTTGGAATTATCAGTGCTGGAGGGATGATACAGCCATTTACCCCTGACGCTGTTGCTTTATTGGGTAAACCTGCTATACTTGACTATATCCTTCCAACTACAGACGAGTTAGCCAGAGCGGTAGAAGAGAAGGTAAAACATTCAGATGTGATCCTTTTAAGAAATCACGGAGTTGTAACTGTTGGAGCAAACCTTAGAGAAGCATGTTACAAGGCAGAGGTGGCCGAGGATACCGCTAAGTCGTTACTGGCTGCAAAGATAAGTGGGATCTTAAGACTCTTTACTGAAGAAGAATTGGACGATATTAAAGGTTTGAGTTCTGAACAGTATAGGCTTGAGATAATGAGAAAGATGCAGGAGACTTAAAGTTTTTACTTGGAAATCTCTTTATGCTATAGTATATTTTAAATCTATGAGGAAAGGAGGAAGGGGATGATTAAGACAGAGCATTTATATAAAAGGTATGATAAGGTAGAAGCGGTTAAGGACCTAAATATATCTGTAGAACCTGGAGAGATATATGGCTTTTTAGGACCAAATGGTGCAGGTAAGACAACTACCATTATGATGATACTGGGCATAATAAAACCAACGAGTGGAAAGATCCTGGTCTTTAATAGAGACCTGTACAGTGATTATTTTGGTATAAAGAGAAAGATAGGGGTGGTCTCAGAGGTACAGTACCTGTATGAAGATATGACCGCCTACGAGTATCTTTTATTCTTCTGCGACCTTTATGGTGTAAAGAATAAGGAGAAAAAGATAGAAGAGCTACTATACAGGGTGAATCTGTACGATAGAAAGGATGACCTCCTGGGACATTACTCGAGAGGTATGCAGCAGAAGATAGGATTTGTAAGGGCACTACTGAACGATCCTGAATTGCTTATACTTGATGAACCTGTCTCTGGCCTTGACCCAACAGGTATAAGGGAGATAAGAGACCTTATCCTAGAGGAGAATAGATTGGGAAGGACTGTATTTATGTCCTCCCATATCCTTTCTGAGGTGGAACGTATCTCTCATCGGGTGGGTATACTCAATAGGGGCAGATTGGTAGCAGAGGACACTATGGAGAATATCAGGAAGAAGCTTACCAGTGAGGTGGAGATAGAGCTTGAAGTAGATAACTTTGATGTTGAGGCAGAGAAGAGGTTGGAGACACTACCTTTTGTCAACAGTGTCACGAAGGAGGATGGAAGATACCTGGTAAAGGTCAAGGCGGATAAAGACTACCGTGGAGAACTGGTAAGTTTCATCTCTTCTGTAGGAGGCAATCTCAAAGAGATAAGGAGGAGAGAGATGAGTTTGGAAGACGCCTTCATTACAATTACAGAAAAGAACATATCACTATTCTCCTCCGAGGAGGTAACAGAATGAGTTATAGATGGGTTGCGATAAGGTCTATCATAAAGAGAGAAGCAAGGTCCAGCTTCTTCGGTTTGGGACTTTATATAGCAAGTACTATAGCCTGTTTTGTCTCTGCTTTTATATTTAACAGTTATATAAATACCGTCGAGGGGAATAATATAATGGTTATGGCTTCACCTCTAAATACCCCTCTGTTCTATGCGGTTATTGTTGCCACCCTCTATACAGCCATATCTTCCTCAACTGCGCTTTCCAGAGAGAAGGATAAGGGGACTCTGGAGGTATTGTTCTATGGCCCTGTAGACCATCTTTCTGTTATACTGGCAAAATTCTTTGAAGATATAATAAGCTTTCTAATAATAATGGTCTTAGTTACCATCTATTTTGTATATACTGCTATAGTCACAAATCTTGGATTTTCTATCTCTTATCTCTACGCTGTTGTCTTATCTATATTTATAGCAGGATGTATGTCTTCATTTGGCCTCTGGCTTTCTTCTCTTACCGCCCGTATCAGAACTTCTGTCCTATTACTTATAGTAATTATGGGGGGATTATTGGGTTTACAATTCCTGCAGAACTACATACTTACTCTAAAGCCAGAGGACCTCTCCCTTTCGATGGTATATGTTATGGGTATAGTCTCCAATGTCCTCAGGATTATCAGATGGGCTTCTCCATTTAGCTATCTAATGAATGGAATAAATGCAGTAGCTTTGGGTAGTACGAGTATGTATCTTGAAAATATGTTAGGCGCATTGGCTTATACAGTTATTATGCTTATTATTTCTGTCTACACGTTAAAGTGGAAGGGGGTAAGGAAGTTATGAAAAGAAGATATCTCATATTCTTGATCTTACTGGTATCTCTGCTTCTCTCTTCAATAGAGGTATTCGGAGCTGCACCTCCAAAGAAGAGGGAGATTGTCTACAGTCTTAATGTCTGGGATGGAAAAGATTATGCTGCTCCCTTCTATCCAGCATCTTCAGATACCATATATGTAATGGCAGACTTTGAGAATGTCTATTCTGTAAAAGAGACGCTGGTGTACTACTGGCCCATCACCAGAGAGTATATGGCAGATTGGGATGGGCTTAATAAAGACGTTGGAGAAACATTAGAGGTCCTAAAGGGTGATAAGGTTATAGGAGAGTATAAGAAGGTAGATTACGTATTCTATTACCCCAAGGGTTACTGGGGTGGTGGGACTCAGTTATTTACCGGTGAAAAGGCTAGAGCAAAGAAGAAAGAGTATGACAAGGCTATAGATAAATACTGGAAAGAGGTTGATAAATATTACAAGGATTATGCCGAGTATAATAAGAAGTTAGAAGAGTTTTATAAGAGGATTCAAGAAGGTAAACCTGCCGGAGAGATACCAAAAGAACCTAAACAGCCAAGGGCTCCTACATTTTATGTGACTGATGTATCCAAAGCTTATGTATTCAGCCTTCCTGTAGGAAGGTATACTATAAGGGCTAAAGATAAAGAGGGTAAAGTTATCCCGGGCACTGTTAAGACCCTTATAGCCTTTTCTCACAGGAGAGAGGGGATAGGGTATAGTATAATACCTGAGAGTAAGTGGACTTATCCGGAGACTGCAAATGACTCCAGCGATATTATATATCAGTACAGGGAAGGCGTCTTATACTTTCAGCCGTACAAAGAGTGGGAGTTTAATGAACTGGAGTATAATAAACTCTCCAAACCACAGTCTGCAGGTAGACCTGATAGATGGGTATGGGTTCATATGGAAAGGGCAGAGAAGATAAAGCTCAATATCTTTAGCAAGAATAACCTGATCTCTCAGATAAGAGAAAGGCCGTACTATGTAGAACAGATTCCTGGTTCTGCTCTTGGCTATAACATAAAACTCCTCGATAGGAAGGAATATCCATACGCTACTGCGGATTTTACTGCTTTTAGATTCAGTGTTCCTCCGACCGGGGACTACAAACTTGTAGCTGTTGACAAGAATGGTGGTATAATAGAGAATAGTGACAGGTATATAAGACCCATAACTGTTACCGATGCAAGAAACATTTTTATAGCCAGCTTTGGGCCAATTGTTATTGGATTGATAATCTATATTATTAGAAGAGTAGGAAGGTGATGTAAAAGTTGATTGGCAATTATTATTGGGGAACAGGAAGAAGGAAAGAGGCTGTAGCACGAGTGAGAATAGTAGAAGGAAGTGGAAAGGTCGTTATAAATGATAAAGACCTTGAGACCTATTTTCCTCTAGAGAGATGGCAGATACAGATCCTCTCTCCATTTAAGGTCACTGGTACCGAAGGTAAGTTTGACTGTTATGCAAATGTAACCGGTGGAGGAGTTAATGGACAGGCTGAAGCAGTGAGACTTGGTATAGCCAGGGCATTGGTAGAATATAACCCTGAGTTTCGACCAATCCTCAAAGAGTATGGGCTTCTCACTCGTGACCCAAGAATGAAAGAGAGAAAGAAGTATGGACTCAAGAGGGCAAGAAAGGCTCCCCAATTCTCCAAGAGATAAGATGAAGGTTCTGGTAATAAATGGCCCTAACCTTAACAGGTTAGGGCTCAGAGAACCTGAAATTTATGGGAGCTTTACCTTGGCTGATCTGGAAAGGGTCCTTAAGAAAGAAGGAGAGGTGTTAGGTATAGAGTTAGATTTTTTTCAATCTAATAGTGAAGGGGCGATAGTAGATACCATTCAGCAGGCTAGAGGCAGATACGATGGGATTATTATAAATCCAGGTGCCTATACCCATTATAGTATTGCCATTAGAGATGCCATAGCAGGAGAAGGGATTCCAACCGTAGAGGTTCATATATCTAATATATACAAGAGAGAAGAATTTAGACATCATTCTGTGATAGCCCCTGTAGCTATAGGTCAGATATCAGGATTTGGGATTTATGGATATATAATGGCTCTATATGGTTTGAATAATTATTTGAGGAGTACTTATGGTTAAGTCAGAAAGATTAATTAGGCTTCGGGATAAAATTAGAGGTAACTTTGATGCATTTATCACTCTGAATCCTGTAAATTTGAGGTATCTTACAGGTTTTAAAGGGGAGGGTTCTGTCCTTGTAACTGAAGATAAGTTACAGTTATATGTAAATGAGATGTATCTTGAACAGGCTCAGAATGACTGCAGTGATGTCGATATAATTCCTGTAAAAAGGGACTGGACAGAGATGCTATCTAGAAACATTAAGAAGGAAAAGATAAAGAGGTTAGCATTTGAATCCGATATGAGTTTTTCTACCTATAAGAAGCTGAGTTCTTCTTTAAATGGAGTAGAGCTTCTACCAGTAGATAATTTTATGGATTCTATAAGGGCTATAAAAGACGAGGAAGAGATAGGTCTTATAAAGAAATCTGCCGAGATCGCAGATCTTGCATTTATGCATCTAAAGTCTCTTATAAAGCCTGGAGTAAGAGAGTATGACCTTGCTGCTGAATTTGACTACTTTGTAAGAAAAAAGGGAGCAACAGTAAGTTTTGAACCCATAATCCTTTATGGGGAGGTATCTAGTCTCCCTCATGGTATACCTGGTGCTCGTGAGATAAAGCCTGGTGGAATATTACTTATAGATTATGGAGCAAGGTATAATGGATATTGTTCTGATGCTACGAGGACATTATTCCTTGGAAAGCCACCAAAAGAGTATACTAAGATCTACAATATAGTACTAAGGGCTCAGGAGGAGGCAGAGGCTATCATAAAACCAGGGGTTTCTGTTAGCGAAATAGATAGGGTTGCCAGGGATGTAATAACCAGAGAAGGTTTTGGGGATAAATTTATCCATACCACCGGGCATGGTGTAGGGCTTGAGATACACGAATATCCCAGGATATCAGAGGGTAATAACGTTTTAGTCGAAAAAGGTATGGTTTTAACAGTAGAGCCTGGAATATATATAAAAGGTTTTGGTGGCATAAGGATAGAAGATCTGGTCTTAGTTAATGATTCAGGGATAGAGGTATTGACAAGGATAAGTAAAGAGTTTGAATTTAGAGGAGGGAACATATGATTTCGACGAATGATTTTCGTCCTGGAATTACGATAGAGATAGACGGAGAAATCTATGAGGTTGTGGAGTTTTTACACGTCAAACCTGGGAAGGGTTCTGCTTTTGTGAGGACGAAATTAAGAAATATAAAGACCCAGTCTGTTATAGAGAGGAACTTCAGGGCAGGGGAGAAGTTTCCCAGGGCTATTCTAGAGAGAAGAGAGATGCAGTATCTCTATAATCAGGACGATATATACCATTTTATGGATACAACTACATATGAACAGGTTAGCCTTCCTAAAGAGGCTATAGGTGATGCTGTAAAGTTCTTAAAGGAAAATACTTTGGTATATGTCATATTCCATAATGGTACCCCTATAGGGGTAGAGCTTCCTATTACTGTAGAGTTAGAAGTTGTCAATACAGAACCTGGTTTCAGAGGAGACACGGTAACTGGAGGTAGTAAACCTGCAACGTTAGAGACTGGTGCAGTTATACAGGTTCCATTGTTTGTCAATGTTGGAGATATTGTCAAGATAGATACCAGAACTGGTGAATATCTAGAACGAGTAAATAAATAGGAGGATTATTGATCGATATGAGTAATCTTATGGATAAGCTTGATCTACTTAAATCTTTGGGAGATAATGTCAGTCTTTCTGACATAGTCAAGGCTTTAGAGGCGATGATTGAGGAGATTAACTCTATTAAACTTTCGCTGAATAGTCTTAAAGAGAGGGTTGATGCTATAGATGCGGATCTATCGAGCCTTGAGAATGCGGTCTACGGTGAGATAGAGATAGAATGTCCAAGCTGTGGTACAACATTTACCATATCTATGGAAGAGATACCTGAGAGTGGGATTTTAGATGTGGAGTGTCCAAATTGTCATACTGTCTTCAGTATAAATCTTGAAGACTGGGAGATCGAAGAAACAGATGATTGATGTAGAACTGATAAAGAAGCTAGTCGATATAGTAAGTCATTCAAATATAGATGAGTTAAGAGTTGGAGATAAAGATATAAAGATTACAATAAAGAAATCTACGTCAGGTAAACTGCACAGGACTCAGGAAGTGTCTTCAAGAAGTGAAGAGATTTTGGAACCTCCTCCTGTGGAAGGTAAAGAGGACCATAGGGAAGGTATTTATATAACTTCACCTATTGTGGGAACATTTTATAGAGCACCAAAGCCTGACGCTCCTCCTTTCGTAGAGATTGGTGATGAGATAAAGGTTGGACAGACATTGTGTATCATCGAAGCAATGAAGCTTATGAACGAGGTAAAATCTGAGTATAATGGAATAGTGAGAGAGATACTGGTAGAAAATGGCGAACCTGTAGAGTATGGCCAGCCTCTCTTTATCATCGAACCTGTAGGTGAAGGATAATAGATGTTTCGTAAGGTATTGATAGCAAATAGGGGAGAGATAGCCTTAAGAATATTGAGAGCCTGTAGGTCTCTTGGTATAAAGACAGTTTTAGTTTTTTCAGAGGCTGATAGATACTCTTTGGGAGTAAAGTATGCAGACGAAGCCTTCTGTATAGGACCCCCGCAGGCTAGTAAGAGCTATCTCAACATACCAAACATTATAGCCGCTGCCGAGATATCGGGGGCTGATGCCATACATCCGGGGTATGGTTTCCTGGCAGAGAATGCTGACTTTGCCGAGGTATGTGAGAGTTGTGGTATAAAATTTATAGGTCCTTCATCTAAAACGATCTCCCTTATGGGAGATAAGATTACTGCCAGGAGGGTGATGTACGAGGCTGGAGTCCCTGTCATACCTGGGACATTTGAACCTATAGAGGATGAAAAAAAGGCTATCTCTATAGCTAGAGAGTTTGGCTTTCCATTGATTATAAAGGCTGCTGGAGGGGGAGGTGGAAGGGGAATGAGGATAGTGAGGGATGAGGAAAGTTTGAAGGGAGCATTGATGGTAGCAAAAAGTGAAGCAGAAGCTGCATTCAATAACGGTGCAGTTTATATAGAGAAGTATATAGAGGGTGCTCGACATATAGAGGTTCAGATACTCGGTGATGGTAAGGGGAATGTTGTTCATTTCTATGAGAGAGACTGTTCCATACAGCGTAGACACCAGAAACTTATTGAGGAGAGTCCAGCTATAGGTATCCCTGAAGATGTCAAAAAGAAGCTTCTTGAGTCTGCAGTCAGAGGGGCTAAGGCTATAAACTATGAGAGTGTTGGTACCTTAGAATTTCTACTGGACAGGGATAATAACTTTTACTTTATGGAGATGAATACCAGAATTCAGGTCGAGCATCCGGTAACTGAAATGGTAACTGGTCACGACCTTGTTAAATACCAGATACTGGTGGCAGGCGGTGAAGATATTCCAGTGAAGCAGGAGGATATTCTCCAGAGGGGGCATGCCATCGAGTGCCGTATAAATGCGGAAGACCCATTTAATAACTTCCTACCAAGTACAGGTACTCTAAAGATCTTCTCTCTCCCTGGAGGGCCAGGGATAAGGATAGATTCTGCTATCTATAATAATATTGAAATCTTACCCTACTATGATTCTTTAATAGCCAAGCTTATCTCCTGGGGTTTAACCAGAGAAGAGGCTATATCTCGTATGAAGAATGCCCTGGAAGAGTTCCTTATAGAAGGGGTAAAGACTACAATCCCTCTGTATCTTCAGGTGATGGAGGATAGAGAATACTTAGTGGGTAATATATCTATTAATTTCCTTGAGGAAAGGGGATTCGTTAGATGAATAGAGGGGTTAATGTTGAGATATCTCCGAATGTTATTATGTCTATTGCCAGTAAGTCTGCTCTGGAGGTTAAAGGGGTATATAGTTTAGAGACTTCTACCAACGTATCTTTCTGGAAAAGGCCACAACCACATGGAGTAAGAGTAAATATATTGGACAATAACAAGGTTAGACTAGAGGTCTATGTGATAGCTGAAGAGGGATACTACCTCCCTGAAGTTGGTCTTAACTTGCAGGAGCATATAAAGGAAGAGATTGAAAGGTCTACCGGAATGACTGTAGACAGAATAGATATTTATATACAGGGAATACACTTTTCTAAAGCAGAGAAGATTGAGAGGTAAAGGCTATGGAGTACAAGTTTAGAAAAGCTAGGATGTATGATGTGCCTGATATTCAGCAATTAATAAATGTCTACGCTAAAGAGGGTAAGATGTTACCAAGGTCTCTTAATGAGCTCTATGAGAATATCAGAGATTATTGGGTTGTTACTCTGGATGATGCAGAGGTGGTGGGTTGCTGTGCACTGCATCCTGTATGGGAGGATATAGGTGAGGTGAGGTCCTTAGCTATAAAAGAAGGGCATACAGGAAAGGGTTTGGGAAGGAAACTGGTAGAAATTTGTCTTAAAGAAGCAAGTGAACTCTCTTTAAAGAGGGTCTTTGCCCTTACCTATATACCTGAATTCTTTGCCAAACTGGGCTTTATTCAGGTTCCGAAAGAAGAACTTCCTCATAAAGTCTGGAACGATTGTATAAGGTGTATATACTTTCCAAACTGTAATGAAGTTGCAGTTGTCCACGAAGTAAAATAGAAAGACGAGGAGGGATTTCTATGGAATTTCCTCAGGCAGATATAGGAATATTTGGTGGTTCTGGTTTTTACTCTTTTGTTGATAACCTCAAGCCCTATAAGATAGAGACTCCCTATGGAGCACCAAGTTCACAGGTGATGATTGGCGAAATTTATGGCAGGAAGATAGCCTTTATCCCAAGACATGGGGAACAACACCAGTATCCTCCACATATAGTAAATTACAGGGCTAATCTCTATGCTTTTAAGTTATTAGGAGTTAAGAGAGTTATTGGACCTTGTGCAGCTGGTAGTCTGAAGCCAGATATAAAACCTGGCGACTTCGTAATCTGTGATCAATATGTAAATCTTACCAGTGGTAGAAAGGATACCTTTTACGATGGACCCATCACCACCCATATAAGTTCTGCTGACCCTTATTGTCCACAACTGAGGGAGATAGCTATTGAATGCTGTAAGAAGCTTGGACTTTCTTTTCATCCAAATGGAACAGTCGTTGTAATTCAAGGTCCCAGATTCAGCACCAGAGCAGAAAGTAGATGGTTTAGGAGTTTAGGCTGGGATGTAATTAATATGACTCAGTATCCTGAGGTTACACTGGCAAGAGAGTTAGAGATGTGTTATGTAAACATCTCTTTAATCACCGACTATGATACAGGTCTAGAGGGAGATCCAAATATAAAACCTGTTACTCATGAGGAAGTGATAAGGATCTTCCAGGAGAATATAGATAAGCTCAAGTCTCTTATTGTAGAGATGATCAAGGTTATACCAGAAGAAAGAAACTGTCCATGCCCAAATATATTGAAGGGAGCAAGATGAAGCCTGTCTGGTGGGAAGATAACTATCTGTATTTTATAGATCAGAGAAGACTTCCACTTGAGCTGGTTATAGAGAAGACGAGGGATTATAGGGTAGTAGCGGAAGCCATAAAGGAGCTGGCTATAAGAGGAGCTCCGGCTATAGGAATAGCTACTGCTTATGCCCTGGCTTTAGCTCTCTATCAGGGGGAAGATCTAAAAGAGGCAGTTACTATCCTAAGGAATACCAGACCTACCGCAGTTAATCTATTCTGGGCGATAGATAGGATGATGAACCTTTCCGAGAAAACCTTTGAAGTATTTCTGGAAGAGGCAAGGGAAATAGAAAGAGAAGATGAAGAGATGAATCTTGACATAGCTATTCTAGGAGCAAGCCTCATCCCACAAAATAGTATCGTTCTTACTCATTGTAATGCGGGAGGTCTGGCTACTAGTGGTTATGGAACTGCGGTGGGTGTGATAAGAAAAGCCTGGGAAGAAGGAAAAGTCGTAGAGATTTTGGTGGATGAGACTCGCCCTTTGTTGCAGGGAGCAAGGCTAACCGCCTGGGAACTTCAAGAGGCAGGTATCCCTTACAGAGTAATAACTGATAACACCGCTGGCTTTATGATGGAGCTGGGGAAGGTCTCTGCAGTAGTTGTTGGCGCAGACAGGATAGCTAGTAATGGCGATGTTGCAAATAAGATAGGAACTTTTAGTCTGGCTGTTTTGGCAAATAGATTCGGTATACCATTTATAGTTGCTGCTCCCACCAGTAGTTTTGACTGGAGCATCAGATCAGGTAAGGAGATACCTATAGAGGAGAGAAGGGAAGAAGAGGTCTTAAATTTCAGAGAGGTGAGAATAGCACCAATAGGAGCAAGGGCTATAAATTTCGCCTTTGATATAACTCCTGCAGAACTTGTAACTGCTATTGTCTGTGAGGTTGGTATACTTAGACCACCCTTCTTTACCGAAGTTTCTATTCTTTAGGGATTATGCTGCTTATCATCTCTATAGCCTCTTGAGCCAGCCTTTCAGCCTGTCTTATCGCTTTTCCTTCTGCATATATATGGAATTCGGGACGGTTTGGATCTGAGAGTACCAGGAACCATCCATCATCGGTGAGAATCCTTATCCCTTCAGTATAGTCTACCTCCTTTTCATACTTCTTCTCCAGGAGTTCTCTCATTACTCTACCCTTATGCTCCCATGGACAGTTTACCTTCGACTTTACGAGCGAATATGGTGGTACCAGGTCTCTAAGCTGAGATAGAGGTATGTTCTCTGTAGAGAGGAACTCGAGCAGTTTTACAAATCCGAACATTCCGTCATATGTGAACTGAAACTGTGGAAATATGGCTCCTCCTCTACCGTCACTGGCAAATACGATATGATTCCTGGTCGAAGCCTCCATAATGGCTCTATCTGAAGACTTTGTCCACACTATATTGCCACCGTAATGTCTCAAACCCTCTTCGAATACCCTTGGCATATATATCGGGAAAGCCACATCCTTCCTTGCTTGAGTTCTTATCGCAAGAAATGCAAGGATGTAAGCCAGATCCTCGTCTGATATAAGAGAACCCTTTTCATCAACTATAAATATCTTTTCTCCCTGACTATCCAGCAGTATGCCTAAATCTGCCCTCAAGGTGGTAACTATCTGGGATAACTGGTTTATACTGAAAAGAAACTCTTCTCTCGTTTTAGCCAGCTTCCTCTCATCTATAAATGCATTTATAGAAACAACCTCGCATCCTAACCTACCAAGGATTGATGGAAGTACCATACTGGTTGTTCCGAAACTGTAGTCTATGACTATTTTTTTGCCTACATTTCTTATTGCATCTATATTTATCTTTGAAAGAAATCCTGCTATGTATGATTCAACGGCTCTAGGGGCGTATCTTATTTCTCCAATCTCATATAGATATGTCCTTCTTGCATCCTCCCTTAGAAATAACATCTCTATCTTTCTTTCAGTATCTCTATTTATTGTTATCCCAAGGCTATCAAAGAATTTTATATCTACACTCCTTGGGTCGAATGGTGATGTGGAAACCTGAACACCACCTGAAAGCCCTTCTGTTCTTGTAAAGTAGTGAGCTACAGGGGGTGGAGTCGTCTGTAAATCTACCACATTAATTCCTGCACTGGCAATACCAGATACTATTGCCCTTTTTATCATCCTAGAAGACCTGTTTGCATCTCTACTGGCAACTACCTCTGTCCCTTTCTCAAGGATACCTCCAAAGGCTGTTCCAAGTTTGGCAGCAAACTCTGGGTTTATCTCTATATTTGCCAGTCCGAAGATTGTTCCGTTAGAGAAATAGAGCTTCCTCCATCCTGTCCCCCATACGAGACTTGAAGAAAGAACTGTACCCTTTTCTATACTCTTTGATGGCCATACCTTTACACCAGGTTTTATAAGCACCCCCTCATCTACAAAGCATTCATCTGAAACTACAGCGTTCTCTCCAACCCTTACTCTACTTTTTATAATAACCTTTTTCCCGATTACCGCATTGGTGATAGTGGAAGATTCACCTATATAAGAGTTAGACCATACTATACTTCTAAGGAGTAAGGCATTGGTGTCTATAAGGGTATTATCTCCTATAACAGTAAACTCTCTTATCTTCACCAGGTCTTTTATCTGTGTATTGTCACCTATGAGTACGGGACCTTTTATACTCGCGTTGGGAGGTATATTTACACCCTTTCCAATCCATACACCTGGAGCTATCTCTTGCCCAGGAATTTCAAGCTTTACTTTACCAGAGAGTGCATCATAGTGGACCTTCATATAACTCTCTATATTTCCCACATCACACCAGTATCCATCAGCAATGAATCCATATAGAGGTTGCCTTTCTTTTAATAAGAGGGGAAATAGGTCTTTGCTGAAATCAAAATCTTTTCCCTTTGGAATAAAGTCAAAGACCTTTGGTTCTAGTATGTAGATACCTGTATTAACAGTGTCGCTAAAGACCTCGCTCCACCCAGGCTTCTCCAAAAACCTCACAATTCTCCCCTCTTCATCGGTAATTACCACCCCAAATTCCAGAGGATTTTCAACGTGTGCCAGTATTATTGTTGCTATCGATCCTCTTTCTTTATGGAAATTTATAGCTGATGTAAGGTCTATATCTGTGATTGCGTCACCACTTATAACTACAAAGGTGTCATCGAAATGTTCCTCTAGATTCTTCACTCCACCGGCAGTTCCAGGAAGTTTTTCTTCTACCTTGAAAGAGATATGTACCCCGAGACTGGAACCATCCTCAAAATAGTTCTGTATCTCATCAGGAAGATAGTACAGATTACAGTAGAGCTCTGTGATATTATGCCTCTTTAAGAGTCTTATAATATGCTCCATAATAGGTCTATTTAGGACAGGCATCATTGGCTTCGGATGATTTGATGTGAGTGGTCTTAATCTTGTCCCTTCTCCTGCTCCTAGAATCATTCCTTTTATCATAAGCATCTCCCCTTCCATAGAGGGATTTTATAAACCTGCATTATTAGTTTATCTCTTTTCTTACACTATTGTCAACTTACCTGCTCAAATGGGATATTTACGACTTTATTTTTTCTGTTACAATTAATAGTAAAGTCCTGTAAGGAGTTTTATGGAGGAGAGCGAAGGTTATGTTTAAAGCTAAGTGGATATGGAATGAAGAAATTCCTCAGAGCAATTCTAATAAAAATATAGTGTGTTACTTTAGGAGGAAATTTTGTCTTCCTAAAGGCAGTTATAAGTTTTATATAAGAGTTACTGCAGATAGTAGATATAAACTGTATCTGAATGGCAATATTATAGGATTTGGGCCAGAGAAGGGGGATAGGTGGAGGTACTATTATGATGTGATAGAGGTTAAAGATTACTTGCGGGAAGGCTGGAATGTTATCTCTGCCCTGGTAATTCACTACTATGTTGCAGAACCATGGATATACAACCAGGGTGGACCGGGCTCTGTATTCAGAACCGCTACTGCAGGATTCCTCCTAGAGGGAGACATTATCGATGAGAGGGGTGATCTAATAGAGAAGATATGTACTGATGAGACCTGGCTGGTCTACAGGGATAAGGGAGTGGAATTCCTGCCCTCTAAGTATATGCCTCTGGTTGGAGAAGTGGAAGTTGTAAGAGGAGAGCTTATACCAGATAACTGGCATTCGGTGGATTTTGATGACTCTTTATGGGAAAAAGCCAGGATAATCTCTAAAGACAAAGACCTCTCATTTAACCCCGAGGTAAAGTTAAATGAACTCATCCCTCCATGGTCTCTATCTGAAAGAGACATACCATTACTATACCAGGAGGATAGAGACTTTATAAGAGTGATCCCGGAAAGAAATTTTATCTCTAATGTTACCCTAGAACCAGATAATTCTTATACCTTTATATTGGATGCTGGCGAACTTACTACAGGTTTTCCCTGCCTTAAGGTTAGAGGTGGAAAGGGTAGCGTTATCAGGTTGACCTATGGGGAATGTTTCTCCCATAGAGATTCGGACGGGAGATTGAGAAAGGGAATTAGAGACGATTTGAATGGCATTATAATAGGGGATACCGATACATTTTACCTTTCTGGGAGAGAGGATTACTATGAGCCTTTCTGGTTCAGGACATTCAGATTCGTAAGAGTTGATATAAATGTATCTTCATCCCCTCTTACCATTGAGAAGATCTGGTTTAGAGAGACAGGTTACCCTCTTGATGTAGAAGGAGAATTCACCTGTTCTGATGAAAGGCTCAATAGGGTATGGGATGTTTCTCTAAGGACTCTAAAGAGAAGTATGCATGAGACATACGAGGACTGTCCATACTATGAACAGATGCAGTATACAATGGATACAATGTTAGAAGCTCTCTACACTTATCAGATCTCAAAGGACTATAGACTGGCAAAGAAAGCCATTTATGATTTCCATAGTTCACTCCTTCCCTCTGGCCTTCTACAGAGCAGATATCCTTCTGTTGCTCCTCAGGTAATTCCTCTTTTCTCACTCTATTGGATTATAATGTTGAGAGACTATGTGTTATATTCTGGAGAGATAGAACTTATAAAGAGGTATAGACCAACGATAGATGCCATCCTCGGATGGTTTGAGAGACATCTGACTGAGGAGAATCTTGTAGGGAAGATTGGTTATTGGCCATATGTGGATTGGGTTGATGGATGGGATTGGGGAATTCCTTCCTCATTCAATTCTGATATCTCAACTATCTATAGCCTTGTGTATAGCTATACATTGAAGGTAGCAAGTTATCTTATGTTGATCTCGGGTTCAAGGGGTCTATTTAAGGAATATAAAATAAGGAGTATGCTGATAGATAAATCGGTGAAAAAGTATTGCTGGGACGAGGAGGTAGGACTCTTTAGAGATGGTCCTAATACAGATGAGTTTAGCCAACATTGTCAGATCTGGGCAGTGTTAAATGAACTGGTAAAGAGTGATAGGGCAAGAGGAGTTATTGATAAGGCTATTAATTCTAACAGTATTAGTAAGGCATCGATTTCTTACTCATATTTTCTCTTTAGGGCTTTGGATAAAGTCAATCTCTATAATAGATATGCTCCAGTACTGCTGGAAAAATGGAAGAAACTGCTTGATCTAAATGTTACTACATTTCCAGAGACATTTGAAGATCCAAGGAGCGAATGCCATGGATGGTCGGCGGTGCCTCTGTATGAGTCTATGGCTTGCATTTTGGGTATAAGACCGGGTGAGCCAGGTTTTAGAAGGGTAGACATAAAACCACACCTAATAGATTTGGACTGGGCTCAGGGAACTATCCCAACTCATAAGGGCAGTCTAACTGTCAGATGGGAGAAAGATACTGATTCTATACTCTTAAATATCTCCTCTCCCAGAGAGATGAAGATCAGACTAGTCCTGTCTTCGATGGGTTTAGTTGAACCCGCTTTGTCCATAAATAACAGGGAGGTCACTTTCAGAGACTTGATAGAATTACCTGGAGGTAAATATCAGATCCTTCTTAGAGAAGGAGCGGACTTAGGCTAGTCCGCTCCAAATTCTGAGTCTGCTGATTGTTCTTTCTTTCCCTAATATCTCCATAGTCTCAAAGAGACTTGGAGTAACCTTTTTGCCAGATATAATGATTCTTACCGATTGAAGAAACCATCTGGAGTCTAGATTCCTTTCGGCTATAAAACTCCGCATTTTTTCTTCTAGGTTAGTGGCATTCCAGTTCTCTAATAAGCCGAGGGTATCTAGTAAGTCAGGTAAGATTGTATTTAACTTCTTTCTCTCCTCAGGAGATATCTCTGCATCTTTTGAAAATTCTTCCGTAAAGAAATAGTCTCCCATAAGAATGATATCTTTTAGTGTCTTGATACGAGATTGTAGGATACCGACCACCCTGGTTAGATAGGCATCATCCTTGATCCAGTCTTTCAATCCTTTTTCCTCTAGGAATTGGATTACTAGACGGGTGAGTTCTTCTAAAGGCTTTTTCCTGATATGTTCCTGAGACAGAAAATCTAGTTTCTTTATGTCAAATATGGCTGGATTTTTACTGAGATTTTCTAAGGAGAAGAGATCTATAAGTTCCTCTTTCGAGAGGACCTGTCTGTTATCATATGAAGCCCCCATAAGTGCTAAGAAATTTACCATCGCTTCAGACAGATAACCCATACTCCTGTATTCTCCTATTGATGTAGCTCCATGCCTCTTACTTAGTTTAGCCTTGTCCTGTCCCAGTATCATTGGTATATGAACAAATATAGGTGGTTCGACCTGTAAGGCGTTGTATATCTGTATCTGCTTAGGTGTATTTGAAATGTGGTCTTCACCTCTTATTATATGGGTTATCTTCATATGTATATCATCTACAACTACGCTGAAATTGTAAGTGGGAGTCCCATCGGATTTCAGTATGACAAAGTCATCGATGACGTTATTCTGAAAGCATAATTCTCCATGGAGATAATCGTTAAATTTTGTCTCTCCATCCTTAGAAACCAGTAATCTTATAGCAGGTTTCCTTTCCTTTCTTAAAGCATCTTTCTCCGTCTCTGAAAGATTTAGACAGCGTCTGTTATAACCCTGTCCTCTTAGTCTCTCCAGTTCTTCTCTGGTACAGAAGCACTCATATGCCTTACCCTCTTTTAATAATCTCTCCGCTATCTCTCTATAGATATTGAGACGATCACTCTGTCTGTAGAACTCATCCCAATCTATGCCAAGCCACTTCAGATCATCTATAATAGAAAGCTCAAATTCTCTCTTTGACCTTTCTAAATCGGTGTCCTCTATCCTAAGTATAAATACCCCTTTTTCCTTCCTGGCAAATAACCAGTTAAAGAGAGCGGTTCTTGCAGTTCCTATATGGAGATGTCCTGTAGGACTGGGGGCAAATCTAACCCTTACGCTCATATCAACTCCGATACCTTTTTAGCATCCAGTCTCTTAATCAATCCTACTAGAAGTCTTACAGTATTCTCAAAGTCGTCTCTGTGGATTATTCCGGTATGACTATGGATATATCTCGCAGGGACATTTATTGTTACAGTTGGGACGCCTGAATTATACAGGTGTATCCTTCCTCCATCTTCTCCCCCTCTGAGCATAAACTCATACTGATAGGGAATACCCAATTCTTTAGCGTTCTCTTCTACAAATTCTACCAATCTCCTGTTTGGCAGCATACTACTATCCATTATACCTATCGATGGCCCTTTACCAAGTTTTATATCCGATTCTTCTCTCTTAACATTCGGTGTATCCCCTGCTATGCCGGACTCTAATACGAAAGCAACATCGGGTTTTGCCAGTTTTACACTTGTTTCTGCTCCCCTCAAGCCAACCTCTTCCTGTACAGTTCCAACCCCTATTACCGTGTTCGGATGTCTTTCCCCTTTTAGGTCCTCCAAGACCCTTATCATCACTGCACATCCAACCCTATCATCCCAGGCTTTACCCATTAGATATTTACCGTCTTTACCTATTACCTGGAATGGAGACCAGGGGACCACAGGAGAACCAGGCTTTATTTCAAAGTCACTTTCTACCTCTTCTCTACTTCTTGCACCTACATCTATAAAGAGGTCATCGAGTTTTACCGTCTTTTCTCTCTCTTCAGGAGGGAGTAGATGGGGAGGTTTAGAACCAATTACTCCAAAAAATTCTCCCTTTCTGGAGTATACTACTACCCTCTGGGATGGCAAAACTTGACTCCACCATCCACCTATTGGGGCGAATTTAATAAATCCTTCATCGGTTATAAATTTTACTATGAATCCTATCTCATCCATATGACCCGCTAGCATAATCCTTGGATAACTGCTATCCCCCCTTTTCTCACATAGTATACTTCCCAGCCTATCAGTGGTTATTTCCCCTAAAGGGGAAAGGTAATACCTCAACCTTTCCCTTATTCTTTCCTCAAAACTACTTATACCAGGAGTCTCAGTGAGATCTTTTAGTAAAAGTTCTAGAGCATCCATACTACTTCTTCTCCGCAAACAGCAACTCTCTCTGTTCTTTAGTAAGAACTTCTCTTAAGGCAACCCTATAATTTATCAGATCGTCCTTTTTCTTATTATCTATAGCAACTATGAGAGCTACCCTTGTGTTTATTTCTTTAGTAGAAGCGTTTTCTTTTCTGAGCTGTTGTACTTTATACCCCTCTATCATCCTAGCTATATCCAAGTTCAATCTTTCCCTGTCATAATTTTCCCTGATCTGTTCAAATCTATCTACCTGCTCTTTGGTGAAAAGGATAGGAAAGTGTTTTAACTGCTCAGAGGTCAATACCTTCTGCATCTCAAAATAATAGTTTATCCTCACTTTTTGCAGCTCTTTAAGGGTATTTAGTAACTCCTCTTTTGCCTTTTTTATTGCATTCTGATCGCCTTTCTGTACAGCTGGCTTCAATTCCTTATTCCATATATTGGCGAATGCTCTACTGTACTTAATCTCGCCTTCTTGAAGCTTTTCTCTGAGTTTTGTTAACTTTTCCTTCTGATCTGGGGTAAGATTTAATTTATCGACATCTACCTCAGGAATAGTCTTACCCAGGTCATACTTCAATGGATCTGTTATTATGAGCTTTACACTCACCTGGATCAGAGGTTTTGAAGCTTGTGCATAGGCAATAGTTGAAGCAAAGATACCAATAAATACTACAAGCAATAAACTTACCAACTTCTTCATTTACTTTTTCACCTCCAATATTTTTTCGTAGCCCTTATGGGCAAAATAAGAACTTCTCACAAATGGGCCGGATACTACATACTTTAAGCCAGCCCTGTATGCCAGCTCCTCAATATCTTTAAACCTCTCTGGAGTAACATATTCCTTTACCGGTAGATGCTCCTTTGTCGGTTGAAGATACTGCCCTATTGTAAGAATATCACAGCCTGCATCTACCAGCATCTTGAAAGTATTGCATAGTTCCCTTTCAGTCTCTCCCAATCCAACCATAATTCCCGACTTGGTAATTATACCAGAATCATACTCTTTAGTCCAATAGAGGATATCTAAGGACCTCTTAAAGTCTGCCATAGGTCTTACAGTAGGATAAAGGGAAGGGACGGTCTCTATATTATGGTTCAGTACATCTGGGAAGGCTGATAGTACCTCAAAGAGAGCGTCTTTTTCCCCCCTGAAGTCAGGTATCAGGACCTCGATCTTTATCTCTCTATTTATCTTCCTTATCTCTAAGATAGTATCTCTAAACTCCTCTGCACCTCCTTTTGGTAGGTCATCCCTTGTAACCGATGTAATAACCACATACTTCAATCCCAATAATTCTACCGCTCTGGCTATCTTCTTTGGTTCTTCTGGATCTACAGGTTTAGGTTTGCCCTTTTTTATAGCACAGAACCTACAATTTCTGGTACATATGTCACCAAGGATTAAAAAGGTCGCTGTCCCCTGATTAAAACACTCAGATATATTTGGGCAGAGAGCAGATTCACATACGGTATGAAGAGATTCATCCTTTAGTATATGTTCAACCCTTATAGCATTTAGAGTATCTATACCTATTCTCTTCCTAAGCCAGGCAGGTTTTGCCATCCTTATCAGTCAAGCTCCTTTCAAAAACTACACTAAATATACTTATAAATCTTCTTTTTAGTTCGTTCATATCTATCCTAGCCCCAAGTACTTTTTCCATAGAAACCATCTCCACGTCTTCTAATCCGCATGGATAGAATAGTTTGAAGTCTTCCAATTTATTGTTTACATTCAGAGCCAAGCCATGATAGGTTACCCATTTTTTGACTGCGACCCCTATAGAGCATATCTTTCTCCTCTCATCCAGCCATACCCCTGTATACTTTAATCTTCTGACACCTCTTATGTTATAAGTTTCTAAGAGTTTAATCACCGTTTCTTCTAGATTTCTTACATACCTGTGGACATCTCTCTCTTCTAATCTGAGTATAGGATATACGACTAATTGTCCAGGTTCGTGGAGGGTTGCACTGCCACCTCTCTTAATCCAGTATATCTCTATACCTCTCTCTTTTATCCTTTCAGGGTCTTCTATAAATACTGTCTCTTCCCTGGTACTTTTTCCCAGAGTGATTACAGATGGGTGTTCGACAAGAATGATATGCTCAGACAATACCCCCTGCATTACTTTTTCCACTATTTCTTCCTGTAGTAATTCGACCTCTCTATATCTTCTCAGTCCCAGATCCACATATAGGCATATCTTTTCTTCTAACACGGTAGATATCATTCCTTATTAGAGCCTTTTTATCAATCATTATACCACAAGTGGCTAGTTTTATTTTCATGAATATCTTTACTCCCTGTAGATTCAGATATATAATTATTATTACTATAATAGTAATGTTTCATTGGAGGATATGATGTTTGAGACATTAAAGGCTGATTTTAAGCTAGTTTTATTTTCATGAATATCTTTACTCCCTGTAGATTCAGATATATAATTATTATTACTATAATAGTAATGTTTCATTGGAGGATATGATGTTTGAGACATTAAAGGCTGATTTTAAGGCGGTTTTTGAGAAGGACCCGGCAGCTAGGAATGCCTTACAGGTGATACTCTTTTATCCGGGTTTTCATGCCATTATAGGGTATAGGATAGCTCACTGGTTCTGGAAGATAGGGCTTAGGTCTATAGCGATATGTATATCGTATATGATTCGAAGGTGGACAGGTATAGAGATACATCCAGCAGCCAGGATAGGTAAAGGATTTTTTATAGACCATGGAATGGGGGTAGTTATAGGAGAGACTACAGAGATTGGAGATGATGTTTTACTCTATCAGGGGGTTACCCTAGGCGGAACAGGTAAGGATAAAGGGAAGAGGCATCCTACTTTGGGGAACAATATAGTAGTTGGTGCAGGGGCAAAGATCCTTGGACCAATAACTATAGGGGATAATGTAAAGATAGGTGCAGGTTCAGTAGTTTTAAAGTCTATCCCGCCAAATTCTACAGTGGTGGGAGTACCGGGGAAGATAGTGAGGAGGAATGGACATAGACTTACACCTGCTGAGCAGTTGGCACACGGTGACGTCCCAGACATAGAGTATGAAATTATAGAGAGATTACAACGAGAGGTAGAGTCATTAAAGGAGGAGGTTAATAGACTTAAACAGGAGCTTGAATCTATTCTGGCTAGAACCTCAAAAGTTTAGATCTAATAAGACTATATATGGGTGTAGATATATCTTTGGTAATAAAGGTCTGTTTATCTATATGCTTATCTAGAGTTACTGCATGAAAATAAAAAAGCGGGGAGGATCCTCCCCGCTTTTTTAACTTATCTTAAGACTACTTAAATATTACTCCGAATACCAGTGCTATTATAGACATAAGCTTTATGAGTATATTCATAGATGGACCTGCCGTATCCTTGAATGGGTCTCCTACTGTATCACCAATCACTGCTGCTGCATGTGTGGGGGTTCCTTTACCGCCAAGATTTCCTGCTTCTATATACTTCTTGGCATTATCCCATGCGCCGCCACTATTAGCCATCATAATAGCTAAGGCTACACCAGTTAGTATGGCTCCAAGTAAAAATCCTCCTACCGCTTCCTTACCAAGTATCAGACCCATAGCTATAGGGGCAATTACTGCTATGATACTGGGTGTTAGCATCTCTCTCAATGCCCCTTTAGTAGCTATATCTACACAACGGGCATAATCTGCTCTTGCCTTTCCTTCCATAAGCCCTTTAATCTCTCTAAACTGTCTCCTTACCTCTTCCACTATTAAATTGGCAGTTCTACCTACCGCTTCCATAGCAAATGCTGAGAACATAAACGGCATTAAGGCACCTATGAATGCACCTATTAGAGACTTTACAGAGAGTATGTTGACTACACTCAGACCTACAGTATGGGTATAGGCACTAAAGAGGGCAAGAGCAGTTAGCGCAGCGGAACCAATGGCAAAACCTTTACCTATAGCTGCAGTGGTATTTCCTAGTGCGTCTAACCTGTCGGTTATCTTACGAATGTTTGCACCAAGCCCAGCCATCTCTGCAATACCACCAGCATTATCTGCTATTGGCCCATAGGCATCTGTCGACATCACTATTCCTATGGTAGCCAGCATTCCAACTCCAGCTATAGCTATCCCATAAAGTCCGTTAAGATACCAGGATATACCAATAGAGGCTGCGATTATAATGACAGGTATTATGATACTCTTCATCCCTAACGCAAGTCCTCTTATTATGACTGTCCCAGCGCCGGTCTGTGCACTTTCAGCAAGACTTATTATGGGCTTACCAGAGGTATAGTATTCAGATACAAGCCCAATGATTATCCCCACTATAAGTCCAGAGAGTAACGCCCAGAGTGGGTTATAAGTGTTTAGTAATGACTTGGTCAATGGAATGGCAACTATCACCAGTATAATTGCGGATACGTATGTCCCCCATCTAAGAGCAGATTGGGGATCCCCTTTACCAAATAGCTGTACATAGAAAGACCCGATTATAGAGGCTACGGTTCCAACCGCTATAAGAATTAGAGGATATAAGACTGCATTAAGAGATAAGTCCTTGGAAAAAGCAGTAAGTCCAATAACCATAGCTGCTATGACCGCTCCTACATACGATTCGAATAGGTCTGCCCCCATCCCGGCAACATCTCCAACATTGTCTCCAACATTGTCCGCTATAACCCCTGCATTTCTCGGGTCATCTTCAGGTATATTCTTTTCTACTTTTCCCACAAGGTCTGACCCTACATCGGCACTCTTTGTATATATGCCTCCTCCTACACGAGCAAATAGGGCTATAGAACTGGCTCCCATTCCAAATGCGTTTATAATATTTGGATCTTTAAAGATCAGATAGGCTATCGAGAGACCAAACACACCCAAGCCTGCAACTGCAAGCCCCATTACAGAGCCACCGGTAAATGCTACCCTTAGAGCCTGAGACTGTCCCTTCTTAGCCGCTTCTGTGGTTCTTACATTGGCTCTAGTTGCAGCCTGCATACCAAACCACCCGGCAAATATTGAAGATACACTACCCATGATATACGCTATGGCGCTATAGGGATTGATAAATATAGCTATGACAGCGGTCATAACAATGACAAAGTAAGCAAGAGTCAGGTACTCCCTCTTCAAGAATGCCGATGCCCCCTCATGTATAGCAGATGCTATCTCCCTCATCTTCTCTGTACCTGCTGGCTGTTTCTGTACCCAGTAGTAGAAGTAATATGCCAGCAGTAATGTCCCACCTCCTATGATTGTAGAAAGCGTCAGTAAAGTGTTATTACTCATACGATCGTCACTCCTCCTTTATTATAGTCTCATAGACCTAGGATTTTGCTTCTTACTATGTCTTTCTGCCAACTCCCTGTAAATATCCTGGGGAGTTATTCCCAAATCAGCCATTAGAACCAAGATATGATAGAATAGGTCGGAGATTTCATATATAACCTCACCTTTATCCTTCTTTACTCCAGCTAAAAGGACCTCTACTATCTCTTCACCTATCTTTTTAAGTATCTTTTCAGTCCCTTCCATTAAGAGTTGAGAGGTGTATGAATCTTTAGTAGGATTAATCTTCCTAGATAGAATGATGTCATAGAGCTTATCCAGATTAAACCTGCTATTACCCTCTTTAGAGTACATCTCCTGGAAGAAGCAGGATAGATGTCCCGTATGACAGGCTACTCCTTCCTGTTCTACTATTACAAGTAATGCATCCCCATCGCAGTCCACTCTGATCTCTTTTACTTTCTGTATATTCCCACTGGTTTCTCCCTTATTCCACAATTTCTGTCTCTCTCTACTCCAGAACCATGTTGTTCCTGTCTCGATAGTCTTTTGTAGAGATTCCTCATTCATATAACCTAACATAAGAACCTCACCGGAATTAGCCTCCTGTATAATAGCAGGAATTAACCCGTCCTTATTGAACTTTATCCCAGAGAAATCTATAGCCGTACAGGGATCCCTTCCTTCTTTAGATACTCTTTTATCTCTCTTATCGTATATCTTTTATAGTGGAGTAGAGAGGCTATCAGTGCGGCACTAGCCTTTCCCTCCTTCAATGCATCTCTTATATGTTCCAAACTCCCAGCCCCTCCAGAGGCAATAACAGGTATGTTAACCGCTTCCGCAACTGCTCTGGTGAGAGCTATATCATAACCCTGTTGTGTTCCATCCGCATCTATACTCGTAAGCAGAATCTCTCCTGCCCCTAATCTTTCTACCTCTTTTGCCCATTCTACTGCTTCTAACTCAGTGGGAGTAGTCCCCCCATTTATATAGACCCTCCAACCTCCTATGTCTCTGTCTCTCTTTGCATCTATAGCTACAACAATGCACTGTGATCCAAAGATCTCAGAGGCTTCTTTTATAAGAGAAGGATTCTTTACCGCCTGTGTATTTATAGACACCTTGTCTGCGCCTGATCTGAGTATCTCTCTTATCTCTTCTATACTACCTATACCACCTCCTACAGTAAAGGGGATAAATACTTTTGAAGCAGTTCTTTTAACAAGTTCTACTATAGTTTTTCTTCTCTCAATAGATGCGGTTATGTCTAAAAATACTAGTTCGTCTGCTCCTTCCCTGTCGTAGTACTCTGCCAGTTCTACAGGGTCTCCGGCATCTTTTAATTCTATAAAATGTGTCCCTTTAACTACTCTTCCATCCTTTACATCAAGGCAGGGTATTATCCTTTTAGTGAGCATATCTTATCGCCTCTTCTAAGCTGATTTTACCTTCATAGAGTGCCTTGCCTATAATAGCTCCAACGGCTCCCGCCTCTTTTACCCTTTTGATATCTTCTATCTTACATATACCGCCAGACGCTATGGTTGGTACCCCTACAGAGTCTATAAATCTCTTTAATCCATCTATATCTGGACTCTCTAGAGTTCCGTCTCTCTCTATGTTGGTATAGATAAATTCCTTGACTCCAACATCTCTCAAGTTCTTACCAATCTCTATATAATTAAATCCTATCTCCTTCAACCATCCGTGTATAAAGATCTTTCCCCCTTTTACATCTAGGCTTACTATTATATTTTCCTGATATTTTGAGATAGCTTCTTTTAGGATATTTTCATCCTCAAATACTATACTACCAAGTATAACCTTCTTAGCTCCTCCATTTATGTAGTCTGCTATAGAATCTAAGGACCTAATCCCTCCACCAATCTGCACAGGTACATTTACCGATTCTATTATCTTCATTATGATATCTCTGTTTACAGGTCTGCCTGACTTAGCTCCATCCAGGTCTACTATATGTATTCTATCCACTCCTTTATTCTCCCACTCTTTAGCCACTCTTATTGGGTTATCACTATAGACGGTCTTTTTACTGAAGTCGCCCCTAGTGAGTCTCACGCATCTTCCTTCTATTATATCAATAGCTGGTATTATTTCCATAGACGACCTCTAGAAAGTTTCTATAGATCTTTAATCCCTCACTGCTACTCTTTTCAGGATGGAACTGTACGGCAAATATATTCTCCTTGCATATAACAGATGGAAATTCAATACCATACTCAGTTATGCCATATACAGAATCTCTATCTAAGGGTTCTCCATAGTAGGAATGGACAAAGTAGAAAAAACTATTCTGATTGATTCCTTTAAATATTGGAGTATCTTTTATTATCTTTACCTGATTCCAGCCGATATGGGGAAGGGGAAGGTCATTGGGAAGCCTTTTCACTCTACCTCTTATAAATCCTAATCCGCTAACATCTGGCGATTCTTCACTCTCTTCAAAGAGGAGCTGTAAGCCAAGACAGACTCCAAGAAGCGGTATCCCTTTATTTACAGCCTCTCTGATAGACTCGCAGAGGCGCTTCTCCTCTAAAAGCTTCATTCCCCAGCCGAAGGCTCCTACTCCAGGGAGGATTAAGCCCTCCGCCTTGAGTATATCTTCGGGATTATCTGAGATAACTACGTCTATATCAAAATACTCTATGGCTTTTCTGACACTGAAGAGGTTTCCTGCTCCATAGTCTATTATAGTAATCAATCCTTACAAGACCCCTTTGGTAGAAAGAATATCATCTGTTCTCTTTACAGCCTCTTTTAGAGACATACCTAGAGATTTCATAATACATTCAGCTATATGATGAGAGTTGATACCTCTGAGTCTTAGGATATGGAGGGTTATCCTGCCATTCATAGCAAATGCCCTTAAAAACTCTAAAAGCCATTCTGTCTGAAATGTCCCTATAAGACTATTTACAAATAACTTGCCAGTTTCGAAATATGGCCTACCGCTGATGTCTACGCTTGAGATTATCAGGGCATCATCCATGGGAGTTATAGAATAACCAAATCTTTTGATCTTAAAATCCCCCAGTGCCTTATTAAAGGCGGAACCAAGAACAATACCAACATCCTCACAGAGATGGTGTCCATCTACATCCAGATCCCCTTTGGCATCGAGTTCTATATCGAATCCACTGTAGAGGGCAAAAGAGGTTAAAAGATGATTGAAAAAACCAATACCAGTATCTATATTACTCTTTCCAGTTCCATCTATGTTAAGCTTTATTTTTATATCCGTTTCTCTAGTAGTTCTACTTATAGAGCTCTCTCTAGACATAACACATCCTTATCGATAGATATTCCTAAGGTATTATACTATAAACTAATAGATAAGACAACTTGTCAGGAGGTAAGTGCCTTTATCAATCCTCCAATCTGATAAGAGATCCACTCCAGTTGTTCTCTCGTCTGTCTTATAGATTCCTCTAAAGTTATGGGCCCTCTAGTGATAGAAAATAGAGCGTCAGCCAATCCCTCTCTCCTTAGTATATCGGCGTCTTCGTCCACAGCTCCACCTAATAGTATTACTGGTATCGCTCTTTCTTTAGCCTTTTTTGCTATCCCTGCAGGACCCTTGCCAAATATTGTCTGTCCGTCTATCTTTCCCTCTCCACTTATAACTATATCTACTCCATTTAGTCTCTCTTCTATGTTTAATATCTCTAATACCACATCAATACCGGGTCTTAATCTTGCATTTAAGAAGGCAACCAGTCCACCACCTAATCCTCCGGCTGCTCCAGCGCCGGGGAGGTTCAGTATATCCTTCCCTAAATCCCGTTTAATTACCTGGGCAAAATTAAATAGAGCCCTGTCTAGCTCCTCTATAAGTTCTTTTGTACCGCCTTTTTGCGGTCCATAGACATATGAAGCACCTTCAGGTCCACAGAGAGGATTCTTGACATCTGCCATCACTATAACTTCACACTCTCTAGCTAGTGGGTGAAAATTACTCATATCAATAGATACAAGGTCCTTAAGAGCCAATCCCCCAAATGGTAGCTCATTACCATCTTTATCGAGGAGTTTTGCCCCCAGGGCTTGAGCCATTCCTGCTCCACCATCATTGGTAGCACTTCCACCTATCCCTACAAGTATTCTCCTTGCTCCCCTTTCCAGCGCAGATCTTATAAGTTCCCCAACTCCGTATGTCGTGGTAATTGCTGGATTTCTCTTTTCTTTTGGTACCAAGGCTAATCCAGAAGACCTTGCCATCTCTATAACAGCCGTCTCTCCATCACCGAGGATACCAAACTTTGCCACCACCCTTTCACCCAGAGGTCCAGTTACCTCTTTTTCTATAAATTCCCCATCTGTTGCCTCCACTAAGACTTCTATAGTCCCATCCCCGCCATCTGCTATTGGAAGAACCACAATATCACTATTAGGGAGGGCTCTTAAAAGCCCTCCCTTTATAGCCTCTCCTGCCTCTTTGGCAGAGAGTGCTTCCTTAAATGCGTTAGGAGCTACCAGTATTTTCATTTCTTTAATACTTCTGGATTTACCGGATTTGGTGGCATCTTACCTGCTAAGACAGCTAGGAGATTCTCTGCAGCCATTGTAGCCATCTTTGTCCTTGTCTCTACACTTGCACTGGCTATGTGTGGTAGCAGTACAGCATTCTCACATTCTGCTAATCCTGGAACGAGTTTAGGCTCGAACTCATAGACATCTAAACCTGCTCCTGCTATCCAACCCTCTTTCAATGCCCTTACTAGTGCACTTTCATCTACCACTGGACCCCTGGATGTATTTATAAGATAAGCAGTCTTCTTCATCTTTCTCAATCTTTCTTCATTTATCAGATGGTATGTCTCGGGGGATAGATAGGTATGGAGAGAGACAAAGTCGCTCTGTTCTAGAAGTTCATCCAGAGATACAAATGTGGCGTTCAGCTCCTTTTCGGTTTCTTCTGGTATCCTTCTTATATCATTATATAGGACCTTCATATTGAACCCTTTGGCTCTTCTTGCCACTGCCTGTCCAATCCTTCCCATACCTACTATACCTAGTGTCTTTCCATATACATCCTGCCCGAGGAAGAGCATAGGAGCCCAACCTTCGTATTTGCCGGCTCTTGTAAATTTATCCGCCTCCACTATCCTTCTGGCAGTAGCCAGGATGAGAGCCCAAGCTAGGTCTGCAGTAGTCTCAGTGAGAACTCCTGGTGTATTCGTTACTACTATACCTCTCTTTGTTGCTTCGTTCACATCTATATTGTCATACCCTACTGCATAGTTACTTACAACTTTAAGTTGTGGTCCAGCAGCATCAAATACCTCTGCATCTATCTTGTCTGTCAAAAGACAGAGTATACCATCTTTACCCTTTACAGCCTGAAGTAACTCTTCTCTGGTCAATACCCTATCATATGGATTTATCTCTACTTCGTGTTCCTTTCTAATCATCTCTATTCCAGGCTCAGGGATACGTCTTGTTATGTAAACCTTCAATGTATACACCTCCTAGCTTAATAAGAATCCTGATGATGATATTATATCACCTAAACCTACTGTAAGTTTCGGAGATTGAACGACCTTAGTGGGCACTATTATTAGATTAAAGTCGTCAATCTTTCTGATACCTTCATAACCCGTAAGTGTAATTGTTGGTACTTCAAGCCCTTTCTTTAAGTCATCCAATGTTTCATATCTACCAAGTAGTGACCTTGTAGCAGCCAGGATAGCAGAGAATAGAAGTGCTGTTCTCTCTTCAAGTTCATTCCTCTCTCTGGTAATAGATATATAATGTCCAAGTGTATGTAACTGGATCCTTTTTAACGTTGTTCTTTTTATAACCTTCAACAGTCCATCTACCAGTTTTACCACAGGGAATCTGGTATCCTTGAGTTCCTGCGATAACTCCTGTTCACCAAAGTCATTAAGCAGGGTTGCAAATTCTATCTCATTCAATCCAAGGCTATCTATCACGGGGAATATGTATTTTGCCACTAAGCCTCTTATTACAGGACTTCCAATAGAGGCAAACTCGTAGTGAACTTTTAATCCAAGTTTTTCTCTCATCTCCTTCACAAAACTGGCAACTGGAACTATAAAGTCTTCACAGGTTTTGCCCTCAGGATATTTCTCTAAAAGAATATGAAAGCCAGATACCAGGAAATGCGTAAACCTATCTGATATAAGGAATATATCCTCTTTAAACTCTTCGCTGACCTTCAATCTGCAGTTTACAGGATTCCATGCCGCGATGAATCTATTGGCTCTGGGAGATTCAAATGATACCCCATCTAACTCTACCTTTAGACCCTTGTTATACTCCAGTATCCAGTGTATGGCAAATATTCCCTGATCTTTCCATGCCTTTCTGGGGGATTTAAGAACTGGTCTTCCATCCTCTCTTGTTAGGACAAAGAGGTTCTCTCTTTCTGGAAATAATTCTGCTAACTCCTTGGTCAACGGGTTTGCGTATACAAGGATCTTATTGATAGGTAGAGGTGATAGAAGGCTAGCCATATTTGCAGATGTTCCGCCAAGTCTCAGTTGATCATAGCCAATGTTCTCTAGTGTCCATTTGAATGTCTCTTCGTTCTCTATCATCCTCTGATATGCCAGACCTTCCCTTATGGAAATGAGGAGATCGCTGATAAGATCTTCCGGTGTTCTTATAACTAGTGTTGGCTCATCAGGTATATTCTTCATATGTGGAAACTGAGCTAGGAGCTTCTTTAGAAGTTCTTCATCTACCCTTTTCAGCCCATCTATAGTAGAATGAAATCCGGTTATTACACCTGGAATCTTCTGTAGTTTCTTCCAACCCTCTTCCAGAGCCTCTCTATAAAGTTCTTCCCACATTATCCAGCGCCTCCTTGTATGCCTCCTCAGAAGAATAACCTTCATGGAGTATAAGCTTCATAGCTAGAGCCATCACCTCTGGCTTCTCGCTCAAGAATACATTCCTCCCAACGACAAAGCCACTTGCTCCAGCCTTTACCCCATCTTCGAAGTCTCTAAGGACATCCAGAGGATTATCCCTTTTTGGACCTCCAAGTAGTAAGACCTTAGCATTTACACTATCTACTATCTTTTTGAACCTTTCGATTCCCTCTTCCCTGGAATTACACTTGACGTATGGTATCTTGAGGATGGGTACCCTAAAGTCATTGGTTATTATAGAGACCCACTTTATCGCCTCGTAAGATCTGTCCATAACTAATTTCCCATCCTCTAGGTTCATATATAGAGGTTCTACCATAAGGGGCATAGACCACCTTTCACACTCTTCCACTATATTAGCCAGGAGTGTCAACTGCTCATTAGTAAAGCGGTCTTCTCTATTGAACTTTATAAGAAGTTTTACCCCATCCAGGCCCCATCTAAGGGCAGTCTCTACCGTACAGACAAGTCTATCATCCATCTCAAAGGTTGTCCCTGCTAGTCCAGTCCTGTTAAGGCTCAGGACTAGCCCTTTGTCTCTCAAATTTCCATTAACTATGAGTTGCGCCAGTGGTTCTTTTGTGGTCATTATAGCATCTAGATATGGAGAAAGTCTCTCTATAAGTGAGATTAATCTGTTGAAATTATCTATTCCTTCCTGAATGCCTCGCTGTCTGTGATCTATAGCTAAGACCATAGCTTTTCCATCTTTTGCAAAGATGTGAGACATCCTGTTGGTTATACCTATATCATAAGAAAATGCTTCCATTGTAGTTCCTCCTTAATTAATCCTTTATCTCGACTGCCTTCCCTGTCCTACTAGATTCATATACTGCAAGTATAAACTGAATAGCTCTTCTCCCATCCTCTCCTGTGATACTGGGCGTTCTGTTATATAAGACTGCCTCTGCCATATCTTGTATCTGTGCGATATGTCCCTTTATGAAAAGTGCTCTTGGGTCACTGGATGCCGATTCTCCCTGATTAGATACACCTTTCCTTTCTTCACCCTTTATCAACCAGTCTCTTACAAATGGACCCTCGACTACCACGCTACCATTTGTCCCATGGACTTCTATCCTTTCTTTAAAACCAGGATAGCAGGCAGTTGAACCTTGAATTACCCCAAGGGCTCCATTCTTATACTTTATTATGGCTATAGCTACATCTTCCACCTCTATCTTATGGGCCAGTGTGCCACAGTATGCGGTTATTTCCTTTACAGGTCCGGCAAGATAGAGGAGCTGGTCCACAAAGTGTACCGATTGATTCATCAACGCCCCTCCACCATCTAGAGCCCAGGTGCCACGCCAACCTGCACTGTCATAATATTCCTGTGTCCTCCACCATTTTACATAGGCATCAGCCATAACAAGCTTGCCGATTTTCCCTGAATCTATGGCTGATTTGAGTTCTCTGATGCCAGGGTCAAACCTGTGTTGTGATATCACACTAAGCTTGACCCCTGCCTTTTGACATGCCTCTATAAGTGCATCAGCCTTCTCCAGAGTAATATCTATGGGTTTTTCTACCAGAACATGTTTTCCTGCCTTTGCTGCCTTTATTCCCAACTCTGCATGTAACCCGCTGGGGACACAGATATTTATCACATCTATATCGTTTCTGGCTAGCATTTCATCATAGTCTGTATACCAATCAACCCCATATTTTTCTCCTAGATCCCTAGCCCTCTCCGGGATAATATCACACACCGCTTTTAGCTCTGCTATCTCTATATTTTTTATAGCCTCTGCATGAGTTGGGCCAATAACACCACAGCCGACTATCCCAAATCTTACTTTATCCATTGTCATCACCCCTCTATCTCAGATAGAATCTTCTTTAATGCTTGAGATGCCTTTTTAAAGAGTTCAGGACCAGAAAACCCCTGAAATTGTCCACTATGAGCCAGATGCGGTTCAAGGCTCAAGAAATATTCCTTACCTTTCGCCTTTAAGGAGAGCAGTATCTCTTTTATCTCTCCATCCCCCTCTCCTGCAGGGACTTCAACTCCGTCTGAGAAGTGAGCATCCTTTATATGTACATACTCTATATAGTTTTCAAGGATCGGATAAGCCTCTCTAAAAGGTTTTACATTACACTGAATGAAGTTTGATGGATCAAAGACCGCCTTTAAATTTGGAGAATTTATACTCTTTAATATATCGAGACATCTCTCGGGAATATCTCCATATATCTTCTTCTCATTCTCGTGTAATAGTATAACTCCTTCCTTTTCTGCAATCTTTACCAGTTCTCCCAATCTCTCCAAAGATATCTCTCTAAGTTCTTCTATACTCATTCCTTCTTCTGGATAGAAGGAGAATATCCTTATATAAGGAGTATCAAAAAATTTAGCCAACCTTATAGCATTCTGGAGTTTCTCCTTCTGTCCCTCTATATCCTCCCTGGCTCTAACCTTTCCTATCGGGGAAGCTATAGCAGATACCTTTATCCCATACTTGTCAAGCATCTCTTTTATCTTTTTACTGTCATCTTCTGTTAGAGCTACTACATTCTTCCCAAAGGCGCTCCTTAATTCCAGGTAATCTATACCCTCCTCTTTCAGTACCTTCAACTGTTCCTCAAAGTCTGGGGATATTTCATCACCAAAACCAGAAAGTTTGTACCACATCCTTCTCCCTCCTTATAGTTCTTTAATTATCTGTTCAGCCCATTTTACCCAGGTATGTTTGACATCATCTCTAGGTATATTTACCGGATCTTCTCCAGCCAGTACCCATAGATAGTAGAGCGAATATCCGGGAGCGGCAACTACAGGATGGTATCCTCTGGTAATGGGAAGGGCAGTATTGTCTGTTATCGTATAGACCTCATCCATATCTCCCTCTTCAGTATACATCCTCTGGAAGCCAAAACCAGTGGGTGGATTTAGTCTATATAGATAGACCTCTTCCATCTTCCATTCATAAGGAGGATTATGTTTGTCATGCTTATGTGGAGGATAACTGGACCAGTTCCCTGGAGGATTAACCGTTTCTCCCATTATTATATGTCTAGCTCCGACCCTCTTATCTATAACCTGAGTTACGTATCTTCGCCAATTATGAGTACCAACTACTCTCCTCTCTATCTCGCTGGGGTATATTACTGCCACTTCTGCACTGTTTGGTTCTGATTTTACAGTAGCAAAGACAAGTTCACTATTATCGATCGCACTGATTTCTACCTTTTTGCCAGGCGGGATATATAATCCCCACGGCTTACTATTAAATATCTCATTTCTGGGACCCAAGACGTGTTTACCATCTATCTCTATCCTGCCAGTACCTAAAAGGCATCCTGTCTCCCTTTCTTCCTCTCCTAGAGATACCTTTTCTCCAGCCTTTAGTCTTAGCACATATAACTTTGTCCACTCAAGACCTTGAACTGGAACTTCCAAGATTCCTGTCCCTTCTGGTACCTTAGTCAGTTTAGAACTCATTCATCCCCACTCCTTTCTTAGATATTCAAGACTTCTGGGTAATTCGGTCTTCTTGTCTTCCCATCTGCACTCTATAGAGATAGACCCTCTGTATTCTACCTCTTTAAGTACATTAAATAGAGCCTTAAAGTCATAGTTATTCTTACCAGGAGCTACTCTCTCTCTATCTGATACATGGACATGGTAGAGTTTATCCTTTATCTTGTATATATTAGATAGGGGTTCATTCTCCAGATCTGCATGATAATTATCTATCAATACTCCAATATTGGGACTGTTGATCTTATTTGCAAATTCTAGAGCCTCTACTGTAGAATTTATGATATTACTCTCTTTCCTATTTAGGGGTTCTATAGCTATCTTGATGTCATACGTTTTAGCATATCTATCCACTATATTCAGAAACTCTATAATCTGAGAACTAGCCGTTTCTTTAGAAAATCCATCTGGAAAAGATCTTGATCTGCCGCTTCCAAAGACTATGACCTCTCCACCTAAGAGCTTAACTCTCTCTAATGCTTCCTTTACATAGGACTCTATCCTTTTTTTATCTACATTGTAACCTGTGATTGGTAAATCGCCTGGCAGAAATACATTAAAAGAATAGGCATTAAGGTTTGCCCTATCTAATCTCTCTTTGACCTCTCTTATATCAGCCTGCATTATTGATGTAACAGTAAACTCGATAAAGTCCGCCCCACTGGAACTTATGATTTCTATCTCTTCTATCGACCCACAACATCCAAACTTCATTCTTCCCTCCTTGCGGTTGTATTTCTTATAATGAGTTCAGGCTCAAGCAATAGGCTCTGTCTTTCTCCATTCATTAACTTAAGGAGAAGTTCTACAGCTTTCTTTCCTAATTCCTCCTTTGGCTGTCTGATTGTAGTAAGCGGAGGATCTGTAAAACTGGAGAAGAATATGTCGTCAAATCCAACAATTGATAATTCTTCCGGTATCTTTATACCCAATTCTTTTACTGCCTTTATCACCCCAAAAGCCATAAGGTCATTGTATGTAAATATAGCAGAGGGAGGATTCTTGGCGCATAGGAGTTTTATTGCCTCCCTATAACCCGATTCTGCTACAGGGATATTAAAGGAAACAAGATTGGGGTTATACCTTATCTTTGATTCTGCAAGAGCCTTTTTATAACCTGCCAATCTTTTCTCGGTAGCCTCAGAGTGACTAGGTCCATTTATAAAGGCAATCTTCGAGTGTCCAAGTTTTATAAGATGCATAGTTGCCAGATATCCGCCCTTTTCCATATCGGTTGAAATATAGGATATTTTAGGATGTTCTAGTATTCTATTTATAACTACTATCGGTAGTCCATCTTCGGCAAGATTGATTATATGCTCATTAGAAATCCTAGAAGCAGATATAATAACACCATCTACCGGACCTCTAGAAAAGAAATCCAGATAATTTGTCTCCTTTTCTTCAGATTCTGCAGTATTTCCAAGTAGTATCGTATAGCCAAATTCACTAGCGGTTTCTTCTGCTCCCCTTACTAACTCAGGAAAGAAGGGGTTTGTTATATCAGTTATAAGGAGACCTATATTTTTGGTACTTTTGGTTGTTAAAATTTGTCCCCTATAGTTAGGTTTATAGTTTAACTTTTTCGCTACTTCTATTATTCTCTGTCTAGTCTTCTCACTTATCCCTGGGTAACCGCTCAATGCCCTGCTGACAGTAGAGGGTGATACCCCCGCTAATTTCGCTACTTCTTGAATATTTGCCTTCTTCATACCTTCCCTCTATAACGATTGCAATTTTTATTTGCATTTTATAATGAATGTATCTATATGTCAAGGCAGGTATGAGGGACATCATATGACCCTCTATGGGTTTTTAATATAAGATGTGAGTATTTCAATATTGATAGGAGAATGCTATAATTAAGGTATATTTTTGGAGATGAGAGGTGTGTAATGAGATTTAAAATTTTATACGATATAGACAGGTTACCTGTCTACTACAGGAATGTGTTTATGAGCTTAATAAAGGAGTCTTTAAAGACCTCTGAGCTGGGCAGGAAATATCTTAAGGATCTTTTCGAGTATAAAGAAGATGACATTTTAAAGGTTAATAAATCACCCAGGCCATTTTCTTTTGCGGTAAGATTCAATTTCGATAAAGAAAGATTTAAAACTGAAAAGGATGTTTTTTATTTAAATAGTCCTGCAGAGTTTTATATCTCTAGCGTAGATCCAGCGTTTCTTATTACGATATATAACGGATTGATAAATAATAAAATCTATCCATTCAACTACAATAATGAAGTCTTTATTAATAAGGGCAGGGTTATTTTTCTGAATGAAAAGCAGATAAATCAAAGTACTGTTAGATTTAGGACTTTATCCCCAATACTTATAGAGGATAAGGATGGAAATCCATTATTACCTGGGCTAGAAAAGGATAACAATTATGAGTTCTTTCTTAGAGAGCTTAACTTTATTATGGATTCGATACTCAAAGGACTCAGAGGGGGAATCGGGCTTAGAGAAGAATTAAAATTTACACCGATATCTATAAGGAAAGAAGTGGTTAAGCATAAGATAAAGGAAAAGAATGAGATAGAAAAGCTATATACATTTACCTGTTTTAGCGGTACATTTGAGTTATCTGGAGAGCCTGGTGACCTGGAATCAGTATATAAAACAGGCATAGGTCTACGCAGAGCTCAAGGATTTGGAATGGTGGAGGTAGTATGATGGAAAAAGTATATTTTGGTGACTGGCTATATAACGCAGGCATTATCGGTTTTTTAAGGATTATGTTAGGAGATCAAGACTTAGATAGTCAAAATATTATAGGTATTGGGGAAAACTATATAGAATTTGATAGAAATATTCTAGACGGATTTTCTCAAAGATATTTTGATTTTGCATTTAGAAGATACGGTAGATATGAAAGAGTTTTAAATCAGTTTTTCCAATTTTTAGAGGACTTAAAGCTTCTAAAGGATAAAGACAGGGCTGAAGAACTTTCTTCAAAATATAAGGAAAATATTACGGAAGTACCTATAGTAATATTAGAGAGGGTAAAAAAGATTCTGAATAACTTTGCAGGACTGAAAGATAAGTTAGAATATATCCCTACTAAAGCGGATATAAAAGATAATCCTGAGAAAGCAGAAGCCTTTTTGGAAGAGGTTATAGATCTTATGAAGAGAAACCATAAAGAGTTTTGGGAATCTGATGTACAAATTTATCTTAGAAGCTTCTATGGACAGAAGAGCTTTTTAAACAATATGGTAACTCAGAATAGATTCGAAAAGTTTTATAAGGATTTTGAAGAGAAGATCTTAAATAATGGGGTCAAATACGAGAAAAATTATAAGTGTATTGTATGCGGTGAGCGAAAAGCCAAGAAGGGTACTATGTTTGATACGGGGATTTCTTTTTTCTACGGATTAAACCCAGATTCTCTGAACTTTTCTTGGAACTTTAAGCCAATACTTCCTATCTGTGAAATATGTGAACTTATCTATTTGTGTTATTTTGCTGGACTCAGTACATTCTCTAGAAATAATGAGAAAGTCTACTACTTTGTAAATAGAGATACTTCTATAAAGGAGTTATATAGGGCTAATAATCTACTGGAACAGATTCTACAGTTAGGAAAAGGAGAAAGTTTTCTAGTAGAGTTTTTTACTCAGCTTATTCTTGAAACCGAAAAAATAAAAGCTGAATATACACTTAAGAATATAGCAGTTATAGAGTTAGATTTGCAGAGTGAAGTATTACCTAAGGTATATTCTTTTAATATTTCTAGCGAAAAGGCTAGGTATATAAAAGATAATCATCAAGAACTGAAAAAGCTTTCTAGGAAATATTACGGGATAAAAGATGAAACTAGATATATACTTATAGAGTTATTAGATAAGATATTAGAAAATTCCCTGAATTATGGGTATCTCAATAGACTTTTAAGGCTTTATCTGTCTTCTGAAAAGTCTGAACTTTATAAAGTAGGTTTTAATATTTATGATCTGCAGGAATTGAATGGACTTATATATAAATTTGAGAGAGAAATGTTTTCTAGGAGGGAAACTATGGAGGATAAAGAACTCTGGTATATGTACCATAAGGGGAGAGAATTGTCTCAAATGTTAAAGAATGCTAATGCAGAGAATAAGATAACTTCGATAGCTTATAGATTACTTAATGCTCTTAAAGTTGGAGATGTAAATCAATTTATGGATACAATAATGAGGATATACTTATCTTATGAGATGGAGATTCCTTCTACTTTTGTAAAGGTGATGGGAGACAAGGAGATCTTTTTCCCTGTTGGGTATAGTTTTCTTAATGGATTATTAGAAAGAGGAAAGGAGGGAAATATCAATGGCTAAGGGGTTGACTCTTACTATTGTTTTTGATGGAATGAGTTTAAACTATGGTGAAGGAGTTGGGAATATTTCAGAACTTAAAAAGATTTCTAGGGGAGGGGAATTTTATTCATATCTATCTAGACAGGCTATAAGATATGATATGTATCGTATGCTAAAGGAAGTCTTCTCTATAGATGAAGGTAAGGAGGATCCTCTGCACAATGCTCAGGGCGTTATTCAGTTTAAATCTGAGGCTAATATAAGAGATTATGTAGAAGTTGACCTGTTTGGGTATATGAAAACAGAAAGAGGTAAAGCTTCTCACACTAGACCAGCAGTAGTAAGGATAACTCCTGCTATTTCTCTTGAACCTATGTATAGTGATATAGAGTTTGGAACTAATAAGAATTTTGCTGATCGAACCAACTCGGATCCAAATCCTTTTCAATTTGAACACCATTATTCTTTATACTCTTATACTGTTACCATTGACTTAGATAGAGTGGGGAAAGATGAGAATGATGGTACTGATCTTGATCCCTGTACTAAGGCTGAGCGTGTGTCCAAAGTCCTAGAAGTATTGAAGGTTTTAAATAGGGATATAAAAGGTAGAACAGAGAACCTAAATCCTTTATTTGTAATAGGTGGTGTCTATGCTGTTAAGAATCCTTTCTTTTTAAATAGAATAAAAGTTTCCTATAATAAAGAAAGGAAGGCTTATTCTTTGAACACTGAGATCTTAAGCTCTATTACTTCAGTCTCTTTTAATAATAGGTCGATTAGGGATGATACAATACTTGGTTATGTGAAAGGTTTCTGGTTAAATGAAGATGAATTTAACAAGATTTGTAATACTATCTTCAGCGATATAGGAAGTTTCTTTGATGAGTTGAAGAATAGAGTTAACGACTATTATAAAGAAGCTTGAGGAAGAAGCTAAGATGAGAGTCTTAAAGATAAAGGCTTATCAGCTTTTAGCAAATTATAGAAAACCTATGAGTTATAATTTCTGGGATACATACCCTTTACCTCCCTTTTCTACTGTAAAAGGATGGTTTCATAGGACAGTTGAAGCGGATAATTATATTCCTAGCAGTATTTGTATACAGGGAAAACTAAGTTCTGTAGTATATGACCTCCAGACTCTTGTGAAATTCGATAGGTTTCGAAAAGAGAAGCAGGGACAGATCATTTTGGATAACTTCAATAAGGCTTTCTCTCATTCTCCGACTTTTGTTGCAAGCGTATTTGATATATATCTGACTATATATCTTATTTCTGACGAATCTTATTTAGAAAGATTTCTGGAGAATATCTTTAAGATAGAGTATCCCTATCTGGGACGGCATGAGGATTTAGTAAGGGTAGATTATATAGGCTTTATAGAGGTAGAAAAGAAGTCATTTTCTATGTTTGAGAAACATAAGGTCGACTATGGTATATATCTAAAAGCTGAAACTGCAAGTAAAATAGATATAGAGGGTATTCATTATAGAATGGCATTCAAGTATGAACTTGTAAATGATGTCAGATATTTTTCTAAGGTCGACGTTGTCTATACTGATAACTCAATTATTAATAGTGGAGAATTTTGGTTTGACCCTGAGGAAGAAAGAATTTTAGAGTTTATCGGGGACTATGATATACGCCAAGACATATAGACATAATAATAGAATAATTCCTGAAACTTTAGAGGAACATACAAAGGCTCTGCTCTTAGAATTCGAAAGATTGAAGGCTCTTTATGGAAAAGAACTTGAGAAGATAGGCTTTACTGAAAGGTATTGGGAGCTTTTGTATTTAGCTTGCATATTGCATGATTTAGGTAAGGTTTCATCGTCCTTTCAGGAAAAGATTGTAAGCTTCCTAGAAGGAAGACCTTCTACTGTGGTAAGTAATAAAGAAATACCCCATAATTATCTCTCTATAGCTTTTCTAAAAAATTTAAAAGAATTAGACCAGGATAGTCTACTATTTTTACTCTATGTAGTAGCTTTCCATCACAATAGGCCGAAAGATTTTGACGAAACTTATCTTAGAGAAGTGCTCACAAAAGATTTAAGCAGTAAAATTATGGAATTAAAATGGGTAGAAGAATTTGGTATACATATAGATGAACTTTGGGTTGATTACTATGATTATTTAGATGAAGATGTAAATACCTATAGGAGAATAAAAAAGAATAAAAGTTACATACTCCTGAAAGGACTTCTCCATAGACTCGATTATTCTGCCTCAGCTCATCTACCTGTAGAAGAGAAGCGAATTGCTGACTTAGAAGGAAAACTTATATCTTACCTATCAGAGAAAGAGTATTTTTCCGGTTTAAAACCTTTCCAAGTTAGAGCAAAATTTCTAAGAGATAAGAATGTTCTCTTAACCGCCTCGACTGGAATGGGGAAAACTGAATTTGCTATCAATTGGATTGGAGAAGATAAAGCCTTCTATACTCTGCCACTTAGGGTTTCCGTAAATGCAATGTATGAGAGATTCTCCAGAATTTTTGGGAATGAAAGGGTAGGACTTTTACATAGTGATAGCCTGCTCTATGGTTTAGAAAAAATGGATCCTGAAGAAGGAGAGATAAATATTGAAGATTATATCCAAAGAGTAAATGCTACTAGACAATTATCTATGCCAATTACTATTACTACAGCAGACCAGCTATTTACGGCGGTATTCAAGTGGAAGGGATATGAAAAGATATATGCTACTCTTGCCTATTCTAAAGTTATTATCGATGAACCTCAAAGTTACTCTCCAGAGATACTAGCCTGTATAATCAAGGCATTACAAGAAATAGTAATGATTGGAAGTAAATTTTGTCTAATGAGTGCCACTGTGCATCCTTTTATTAAGGAATACATAGGTAGGTACTGTGAAATTTTGGATCCAGTATATAACAATGAGAGAAAACATAAGATAAAACTTGAGGATTGTCCAATAGAAGACCTGTTACCGAAAATGATAGATGCTTATAGGAAAGGCAAGAAGGTTCTTGTTATTACTAATACTGTAAAGAAAGCACAAGAATTATATTCAAGACTTCAAGAGATAGGAAAGCAGGAAATAAGCAAAATTGATCTTTTACATTCTGGATTCATTAAACTGGTAAGGAAGGATAAGGAAAAGAATATAGAGAAGGATTATAAAAAAGATGAGGCGGTGATCTGGATAACTACCCAGATAGTAGAAGTTTCTCTGGATATAGATTATGATGTTTTGTTTACTGAGATAGCTACTGCGGATTCTATCATCCAAAGGATGGGAAGGATTTATAGGAGACCTAATAGAGTTATAGAGGATGAGGGTGAGCCGAACATAATAATAGCTACTGAAAGTCCTTCAGACAAGTTTTATATATATGATGAAGAGATAGTAAAGCTTACTAAGGATGTGTTAAGAGAGTTTAATTGTAAGGTAATTATTGAAGAACAGAAGCAAGAAATAATAAATCAAGTATTTGATCTTAGTAAAATTAAAGGTACAAGATTCTTCCAAAAATTTCATCAGGTATATAATCTTTTAGATAGCGGATTTGAAACAGATGATAGGGGAGAAGCCCAGCGTATATTTAGAAATATAGCTGGTTTGACTGTTATCCCAGAGATTATATACAATAAAAACCTTGAGATAATAGATGAGTGTATAAGTAAACTAAGTAACAAGGATTTGCCTATAGAAGAAAGATTAAGGTGTATGAAATCTCTGGATGACTTTACAGTAATGATTCCTCTATATAGAATAAAGAGTAAGGAACCTATTCTAATTTATAAAAAGAGAGGAATATATCTATTTAGAGTCGATTACGATGATAAACTTGGTATATCATTTAATAAAAATCTAGAGCTCTTTAGCAATATTGTTTGAGTACCTATGGACATAGATTTTCAGTCTCTTAAAACTAATGGCATAAAAGTTAATTACTTATACGTCTGTGAACGTAAACTCTGGTTGTTTGATAGAGGGATAGCTATGGAAGCGACTTATGATAAAGTTTTCTTAGGTAAAATTCTTGAAGAACAATCCTATCCAAGAGAAAAGAGGAAAGAAATATTGATAGAGAATCTTATCAGTATAGATATTCTAAATGATGAAAGCATTAGAGAGATAAAATACAGCGATAAACTAAAAGAAGCTGATAGGATTCAGGTCCTGTACTATCTGTATTTTCTTAAACAGCTGGGAATAATAAAGAAGGGAATAATAAATTATCCAAAGATGAAAAAACGAGAAGAGGTTGTTTTAACTCCAGAAGCTGAGAAAGAGGTGGAATCTGCACTGATAAGAATCAAAGAAGTTCTATTGAAACCTAACCCTCCTAAATTAGTTAGAAAGCCTTACTGCACCAGGTGTGCATATTTTCAGTTCTGTTGGGGGTAACCTTATATGTCTAGACCTTATTACATTTTTCAAAGCGGAAGTATAATGAGAAAAGAGAATACTATCTATCTGGAGAATGGAAATGGTGAGAAGAGAGCAATTCCGATAGAAGATGTAGAAGCTCTACATATATTTGGTGAGGTTGAATTTAACACAAAATTCCTGAATTTTATATCTCAATACGAGATTCCCATACATATATATAACTATTACGGATTCTACTCAGGAAGTTTTATGCCTAGAGAGAGAAATGTTTCTGGAGAGCTACTTGTAAAACAAGTAGAATATTATGTTGATAAAGAAAAGCGCTTATTCCTAGCTATATCATTTGTTGATGGGGCTATCTTCCATATGTTAAGGAATCTAAGAGGTTATAAAGGCACAGAAGAATTTCAAGAGAAGATATCTATAGAACTAAATAATAGTTACCAGTGTAGAGATATAAGTGAACTTATGGGATGTGAGGGTAGAGCCAGAGATATCTATTATCAGTCCTTTAATGTGTTTTTAAGAGAGGGATTCTTATTTGACAAAAGAGAAAAAAGGCCACCCACTAATCCAATAAATGCTCTTATATCTTTTGGAAATTCTCTTATGTATTCTACAGTACTTACAGAGATTTATAAGACCCCCTTAAATCCAACTGTGAGTTACCTTCATGAGCCTAGAGAGAGGAGATATTCATTGAGTCTTGATATTTCTGAAATATTTAAGCCTTTAATTATAGATACGATCATTTTTAGATTAATAAACAACAATATGATTAAGCTTGAAGATTTTGAAGAGGATGTAAATTACTGCTATCTAAATGAGACTGGAAGAAAGAAGTTTATTCAAGAGCTAGAGTCTAAACTTAATACTACTATAAAACACCGAAAACTAAAACGTAATGTATCCTATAGAACTATTATAAGACTTGAATGTTATAAATTAATAAAACACTTAATAGATGATGAGATTTATACCCCATTTAAAGCCTGGTGGTAAGATGCCATATTTTATTGTAACCTACGACATCTCGGAGGAGAGGGTAAATAAGGTAAGAAAGATACTTAAGAAGTATTTAATGTGGGTCCAAAATTCAGTTTTTGAAGGAGAACTATCTGACGCAAAGCTTCAGAAGTGTCTAAATGAATTATTAAGAGTGATACATAAAGAGGAAGATTCTGTATATTTCTATCGGTTAGAGAATCAGATAGGGTATGAGAAGCGAATATTAGGGGTAGAAAAGGAATTGACTGATAATATAGTTTAGTTGCATCAAACCGTAATTTAGTTTTAAATTAGTCTTAGATTAGCTGGATAGAGAATTTGCACCTTGAAAATTGAATATTGTGAAAAGCACGATCTAAGGATGGATGCAAAAGATTTATATTTTTGTTGGTTCAGATGGATCATACTCTATCTGACTTATGTAGACTTAATGACAGGTATCTCTAGATATTAAGATAATTATTTTTAGTGGGGTTCCATCTGAACAATGTGGGATTTAAGTGGGATTTAAAGAAGAAAAGAGACTGGTTAGAAAGACTATTATCCATGTTCCATCTGAACAATGTGGGATTTAAAGCCTGAGGTTCTTTCTCTCTGGGCGCAATCCAGGAAGCGTTCCATCTGAACAATGTGGGATTTAAAGGTGGCTACCATCCAGAAGGTGGAACATCCAGCAGTCTGTTCCATCTGAACAATGTGGGATTTAAAGATTCTGAGAAGTCTAGCATAGGAGCACGGATAGGACGTTCCATCTGAACAATGTGGGATTTAAAGAGGAAGTTGCTGAGATGGAGAAATTATGGAAACAGGGTTCCATCTGAACAATGTGGGATTTAAAGATATCTCGGGTAGTCGCTCGAGTGGAAGGCTGGGAGAGTTCCATCTGAACAATGTGGGATTTAAAGCTATACTCGTCTCTCGTTTGCTACTCCTATCAAGAAGTTCCATCTGAACAATGTGGGATTTAAAGGACTAAGTGGAGTTTCCTCTATAAGCTTTTTGCCTTGTTCCATCTGAACAATGTGGGATTTAAAGTAACAATCTCTTAACAATCACGGCTTGACATTGGGTGTTCCATCTGAACAATGTGGGATTTAAAGGCTAGTAATGGACTAGTAGTCAAGGAGTTGATTAATGTTCCATCTGAACAATGTGGGATTTAAAGTTTTACTCGAATCTGTATCTTTGGATAGGATCGAGCTGGTTCCATCTGAACAATGTGGGATTTAAAGATCGATAAGGGCTGTGAGGATAACTGTTATTACTGCGTTCCATCTGAACAATGTGGGATTTAAAGCATAGTTTGAGGGGAAGGGCTCTAATGGGCGATAAGTTCCATCTGAACAATGTGGGATTTAAAGTATAAATGCAAAGAATGACTTTTTGTCCTGGGTAAGTTCCATCTGAACAATGTGGGATTTAAAGTTACATAAGAAAGCCTCTCAAAGAATTCTTTTTTGTGGTTCCATCTGAACAATGTGGGATTTAAAGATGAATGGATCCAAAACAATATCATTCTCCTTAGTAAGTTCCATCTGAACAATGTGGGATTTAAAGCTTGATTTCTCATAACTCTTTCTTTCTCTTGATATTCGTTCCATCTGAACAATGTGGGATTTAAAGGGTTCAGGGAAAACGTATGGTTTAGTTCTAGAGGCTGTTCCATCTGAACAATGTGGGATTTAAAGATATCGTTGTTTACCAGCTCGGGGATTACTTTCTCAGTTCCATCTGAACAATGTGGGATTTAAAAGTCAGTAACTATGCTGCCTGATAAGGAAGTATAGTCGTTCCATCTGAACAATGTGGGATTTAAAAGGAATGGTTGATATGAGTTTTCTCTATGACTTTATAGGTTCCATCTGAACAATGTGGGATTTAAAATCTCTTTTGAATAGATTTTTAAAGATATCTTTTAAAGGTTCCATCTGAACAATGTGGGATTTAAAGTTCTGTGAGGTGATTTTGATGGATTTCAAGCTTTTAGTTCCATCTGAACAATGTGGGATTTAAAGCAAGTTCAGTTACAAGTCTTTCTTCATCTTGTTCTGTTCCATCTGAACAATGTGGGATTTAAAGAGTAATAACTCTGGCTCTCCCTCTGGGAAGTAACGCGTTCCATCTGAACAATGTGGGATTTAAAGTAAATGAAAGAAGAGCATTGAAAGGTCTGGGTCCTGGTTCCATCTGAACAATGTGGGATTTAAAGTATTTCCTTTAACCCCGTGAATGTAGCTATATTAACGTTCCATCTGAACAATGTGGGATTTAAAGCGATTGGAAGGTAGAATGCTCTTTCAAACTTAAAAGGTTCCATCTGAACAATGTGGGATTTAAAGGAGTGAAATCATCAACATCAATCAATGGATTATTCCTGTTCCATCTGAACAATGTGGGATTTAAAGAAAGAGAAAGATATCGAAGATGTCGTGCAAGACATTGTTCCATCTGAACAATGTGGGATTTAAAGAAGCAAAATGATATAGAGGAAACTATACAAAACATTCGTTCCATCTGAACAATGTGGGATTTAAAGAGATTCATGAGAAATATGGTAAACTCTTCTTCTACTCGTTCCATCTGAACAATGTGGGATTTAAAGAAGAGGAAAGAAAGAAAAGAAGATGACTGGCTTCAGAGTTCCATCTGAACAATGTGGGATTTAAAGTCTGATGTTCTTTCAATCTTATAAACCTCAAACTCCGTTCCATCTGAACAATGTGGGATTTAAAGATATTCTATCACGCTTAGAACTCAATGTCAACTATTCGTTCCATCTGAACAATGTGGGATTTAAAGTATCAACGAGTTCGAGTTTGAGCTTGACACGTTACTGGTTCCATCTGAACAATGTGGGATTTAAAGGATAATGCAACATAGAATGTTTCACCATCAGCTACAGGTTCCATCTGAACAATGTGGGATTTAAAGGCTACTATTAGCCTACCATTGCTGTCTACAGCTATTCGTTCCATCTGAACAATGTGGGATTTAAAGGTAGCTTTATCCTTTACTGTCTTAACTACGTTACCAAGTTCCATCTGAACAATGTGGGATTTAAAGGATACTTTCCTCAGCCCATACTTTACCTTTTAGATTTCGTTCCATCTGAACAATGTGGGATTTAAAGCTGGCTGGTATGTAGTGTATACGAAGAACTGAAGTCCGTTCCATCTGAACAATGTGGGATTTAAAGAAGTAGTAATATTAAGGCTGGAAGACGGAACGATAGTGTTCCATCTGAACAATGTGGGATTTAAAGCCTGAGGTTCTTTCTCTCTGGGCGCAATCCAGGAAGCGTTCCATCTGAACAATGTGGGATTTAAAGGTTGTGGGGCTAAGACTCGATGAGTGAGTTAGATATGTTCCATCTGAACAATGTGGGATTTAAAGCTATTTAGGTCCCAAGTAATACCTTCACATACTGACGTTCCATCTGAACAATGTGGGATTTAAAGCTTGATTTTCTCTAACACTTTCTTTCTCTTGACATTGTTCCATCTGAACAATGTGGGATTTAAAGTATGAGCAAGGGTAATCCCAATTGCTACAATAGTAGGTTCCATCTGAACAATGTGGGATTTAAAGTTTTCTTTCTCTTGCAATTTATTCTTTGTCTACATATGTTCCATCTGAACAATGTGGGATTTAAAGGAAGGAAGTCTTCGAGATTGCCAGAAACAAGTCTAACGTTCCATCTGAACAATGTGGGATTTAAAGTTTTTCTCCTCTGGATCTTTCCAGAGAACTATCCCGAGTTCCATCTGAACAATGTGGGATTTAAAGTTGCTTCCAGGACTACCGTAATGGCAGGTATCTTGCGTTCCATCTGAACAATGTGGGATTTAAAGTGTGGGAGGAAGTATGAGAACAGAGACATATACATGTTCCATCTGAACAATGTGGGATTTAAAGGCTTAACCTGAGGACTAGAGAGCTGTTGTCTAAAAAGTTCCATCTGAACAATGTGGGATTTAAAGGCCATGAAGAGAGAAATTCTCAGAGAGGCACGAGAGGGTTCCATCTGAACAATGTGGGATTTAAAGATCTATCTTACCTTCAACCTGAATCTCAAAAACTTCAGTTCCATCTGAACAATGTGGGATTTAAAGCAAAGCAACCTTGAAATTAAAGGCCCTCTGAAAAGAAGTTCCATCTGAACAATGTGGGATTTAAAGGAGGCTCTCCAGTTTCTTGAGCCCTTCTCCTGATCTGTTCCATCTGAACAATGTGGGATTTAAAGTCCTACAATAGGACCATAAGCATTATAGATATCCAGGTTCCATCTGAACAATGTGGGATTTAAAGCTTTCTCAGTATTTTCTATAATTTCATCCACTTAAAGTTCCATCTGAACAATGTGGGATTTAAAGTTGGAGGGGTTTGGTTATCTAACAGGTTTTGAGGAGAGTTCCATCTGAACAATGTGGGATTTAAAGTGGTCTAATTTAGATGCATTAGATAAGAAGAGATTTGTTCCATCTGAACAATGTGGGATTTAAAGTTACATAAGAAAGCCTCTCAAAGAATTCTTTTTTGTGGTTCCATCTGAACAATGTGGGATTTAATTCGATATCTTACCTGATCATAGCTTTAAGTCTATTTATCTCTTTGACAAGTTCTAGAAAACTTTTATTTAATTCTTCTTTTTCTGTATCTTT
>Ga0071330_1066937_pt1 | contig 59524 bp, 48 predicted proteins | sample GBScel77sediment_FD_63802 | JGI IMG/M metagenome (GOLD analysis project Ga0071330, IMG submission 63802) | Hot spring sediment microbial communities from Great Boiling Spring, Nevada - Cellulolytic enrichment Sediment 77C v2 (version 2) | ecosystem: Environmental > Aquatic > Thermal springs >...
ATAATGACCAAGATGTAAGTCCGGCCTCGAGGGGTCTGCTCCATACTTAATCCTTAGGGGCCTACCAGCCTTTAACTTCTCAATCAGTTCTTCTTCTGGCAAAAGATCAACAGTGTTGAACCTGATGATATTCAGATGTTCTTCTAACCTCATTTGGTCCAATAAACATAAATCCCACAATTTGGGCAAGTTTCCAATGACTTATTTTTAACAGGTCTGGAAACTAATGCAGAAGGGAATTCCATGAAGCAATTTGAACAGGTCCCATTTATTACAGGTGCTACTCCCCTGCCATATTTGCTCCTCAGCTTTTCATAACGCTTTAATACTGCTATAGGTATCTTCTTAACAATCTCCTCTCTCAAACCTTTCAGTTTTTCAACCTGTTTTGCAACTACATCTTCGTCAGAGCCACCCGCAATACTTATTGATTTTACATAATCCTCTGATTCAAAATCATCCAACTGGGCATCAAGGCTTTCAAGAGCGATTAAAAGCTCAAGTACCGGGTCCATTAACCCTCCCTGTATATTTTGAGAAGGTAATCTACGAGCTCTCTTGGGTTCTCAAAATTCAAATATTCTTTGGAAGACACAATTTTTCTGACCACATTGGCAATCTCACCAAGGGTAATAAGATATCTTGCACCGAGGTCCTGTGGCGGTGCAATCAAAAGAAAGAATAGATGAACTGGCTTACCATCGAGTGCTTGAAAATCTATTCCCTCCTTTGAAACACCAACCACAAGATGGACATCGTCAACAACTACACTTCTGGCATGTGGAATAGCAACACCTTTACCTACACCAGTTGAACCTATAGCTTCTCTTTTCTTTAACTGCTCGAGAATAAGTTTTTCCTGTTCCGGTTTTAAATTTAGCACACTAAGGAGTTCCTGCAACGCGGAATCCTTATCTTTGGCTTTCATATTAATTATAACCCTATCTTCTCTTAAAAGTTGTGCAAACATTATTACCTCCTTTCAAATCAAATCGTTATAGTTTAATCCCAAACAATTACATAATCAAATAAGTTTTATCTAACATTTATTCTTTTAATGCACCTTGGGTTATTCCTTCGATAAAGTACCTCTGAGCAATGAAGAAAAGGACCATTATTGGCAACAGTGACACTGTTGACGCGGCCATTTTAAGGGCATAGGCTTCTTCATGAGCACTCTTGAACATGGCAAGTCCCACTGGTACGGTGTACATTGACTCCGTTTGGGCTACGAGGAGTTGCCATAGGAAGTTTGCCCAGTGAAACTGGAAGTTGAGCAAAAATACTGTAGCCACAACGGGAAGGGCAAGGGGAATGACAATTTTAACAAAAATTTTTATCTCAGAAGCGCCGTCTATTCTTGCACTCTCAAGCAGTGAATCAGGTAAGTCTTTCAAAAATTGAGTTATGAGAAACATCCCAAAAACATTAGCCAGATGAGGTACAATCATACCTTCATACCTGTTTATCCAGCGAAACTGGTAAACGATTAAAAATTGAGGTATCACATAAAGTAACCCGGGGACCATCATAGAGGAGATGAAAAACCAGAAAAGAAAATTTTTGAGTGGGAATTCTTTTTTCGCAAACCCATAAGCAGCAAGAGATGCGAGAAGAGTAGATACTAATGCGGAAGTCGTTGCAACAATAAAACTATTTACAAAATACTTGTAAAACCGGTACTGAAAAAAAATCTTCCGATAATTATCAATGGTGATCCTTTTGGGTAAGGAAATTAATAGGGCCTCGCCCTCTGGTTTAAAGGAAGTGATAAGCATCCAAAAGAAGGGGAAAAGACATATTATAAGAAGGAAAGTAGCAACAAAATATTTCCAAAAAGGTATTCTCCTCATTCTTTCGTCAACCTCGAATAAATCATTGAAATGGCCAGTGTCAAAATAAGAAGCAGGAAGGATGTAGCGGAAGCCACTCCAAGCCTCAAATTAGCAATGTGATTGTAAAGATAATACCCTGAAACCTTAGTAGCGCCAAGCGTTGTACCCCACTTATAAACGACTGGACCACCGCCTGTCATGGCAAAAAATTCTGAAAAAGCCGAGAATGCCCCAATAATACCTGTAATTACAAGGAAGGTGGTCGTGTGACTGACAAGGGGGAAGGTAATTTTGAAAAACTTTTTAAGACCAGTGGCCCCATCAATCTTAGCGGCGTCCTCTATATCGGGAGAAATGTTGTTAAGGGCAGCGGTATAAAGTATAGTTCCAAAACCAATATTTTTGAGACAAATGGCAATAACCACAGCGGGCATAGCGGTATTTGGATTACCAAGAAAGCCAGTATTGTAAATCGATGCAGGAATAAGTGGTTTTAGTATATTTACAAGAAGTCCATAACGCCCAGCGTACATTATGGTCCACACCACTCCGACGACAAAGGCATCAAGAACAAAAGGCATGAAGAAAAGGGTTCGGTATAACCTATTAATTTTTAGGTCACCCTTGAGAAGTAACGCAAGAGAGATGGAGAGTAAGATATTCAGGGGTATCAGCATCAATCCATACTTAAGGGAAAGCCATATGGAATAAAGAAATTCTTTATCTCTTAGAACATAGAGATAATTTTTTAGACCAACAAATTTTAAATTTTCAAAAATATTGGAAAGGTCTGTAACTTTGAAAAAAGATAGATAAAACGCGTAAAAGAAGGGGAAAAAAAGAAAAACGAAAAACACTAATGAAAAGGGTAAAACAAAAAGAAAACTTTTTACGCTTCTCCTCATTCAAAATAAAAGGGCGAGGGCTTTACCCTCGCCCCATATAACAAACCCTACTTTCACTTTGCTACAATGAACTTTGAAGCACCCAGCTTTCCTTCCCTCACAAGGTAAAGCCCGGGTTTGAGATTAAACGTCACATCTGCGCGCCCGTTCACGGTCACCTTTCTCGTGAGTATCTTTTTGCCATCAACAGTATAAACTTCAAGCACGTACGTTCCGGAACCCGTTACTCTAACGCCATTAAGAATAGGTTGCATGTTGAACTTGTTAGTGTGCTCTCTAACATTAAGTACAAAATAGGTTGTGATGGTATCCCAATCTGTCCATTCCTCACCACCAGTTAGAGAAACAGATGGGTCCATAGGCAAAATATCAACAGCAGAGCTGTTATCGCCACCGGCAATATAAGCACAAGCTTTAATTTGAGTTGGATTACCAATAGAAGAAAGAGCAAAAGCTACCTCAAGAGCTTGAAGACCTTGTTCACCACCATAATTTGCGGCGTAAACGAAAGTGGCAAAATCATATTGCCACCTCTCCCAATAATTAGGGCTATCACCTCCAACATATTTGTTGAAATTTTGGGATGTTATTTGTTGCCCACCCTCGTCATACCAGAAGTATAATTGATAATCCGGTTGCCATTCAGGATAATAAAACCTGCGTCCCCATGAATCTGGAAGAGTATCGGGTATACCACTATATCCACCTTCTTCAGTATCTAATACAATCCCGTATGCTACACCCCAAGATGCAGTGTTTTGAGTTGTTATAGCAAGATATAGAGAATCGTTAGCAATAGCATAATAAAATGCAAGGAGATCAGCACCTTGTTTATCGGTATAAGTAGGGTTTTCAGCCACAAGGGTGTAGCCCTCAGCTTCTGGGTCTACATTCCCGTCTACCGTGGGAGCAGCACTAACCAGTGCAACTCCTACTAACATCAATAACCACACCCTTTTCATAAGCACCTCCTTTCTTTTTCAGAAAAAGAATAACGCCTTTTAAGCGTTTTGTCAAGTATTTTTTACGATTCTTCCTTGAGTAGCTCTCCGAGCCTTTTTATACCCTCAACGATCAAATCATCTCTCATATTTGAAAAGTTAAGTCGCATCGTGTTCTTGCCCTCTTCAGGATCAGGATAGAAGGCATTCCCAGGTACAAAGGCGACCTTCCTTTCAACGGCTTTCTCAAGGAGCTTCACGCTGTCTATCTTTTCAGGCATGATAACCCACAAAAAGAGACCTCCTTGTGGCCTCGTCCAATGGAATCCTTCTTTCGGGAAATGTCTATCCATAGCATCAAGCATTATGTCACGCCTTCTTTTGTAAACTTCTCTAATTTTGTCAAGATGGCTATCAATTAGATCTTGTGCACAAAGATGCGCCGCAAGATACTGAACGTAAGTGGAAGTGTGCAAATCTGTACCCTGCTTTGCCTGAACCAGCTTTGCAATGACTTCCTTCGGTGCCACAATCCAACCCAAACGGAACCCTGGCGCAAGGACTTTAGAGAATGTCCCAAGGTATATAACCCTTTCCCTCGAGTAGGCTGCAAGAGGTGGTATGTTACTTCCTTCGAATCTTAACCTTGAATAAGGATCATCCTCAACTATAAAAGTATCGTATTTCTCTGCAAGTTCCACCAATTTTTTTCTTCTATCCTCTGGAATGGTGACACCAGCAGGGTTATGAAATGTAGATATCACGTACATAAACTTAGGCCTGTGTTCTTTTAGAACCTTTTCGACCTCCTCGGGGATGAGACCGTCATCATCCATAACAGAACCTACATATTTCGGGCCATACGAATTAAAAGCCTGAAGAGCGCCAAGATAAGTTGGCTTAGAAACGAAGACCAAGTCACCTTCGTTTATAAAGATCTTTCCAATTAGATCAAGGGCTTGCTGAGAACCACTGGTAGGGAGTATCTCCTGAGGTGTGCATTGAACTCCCATCTTTCCCATATATTTCGCAATCTGCTCATTAAGGAAAGGATAGCCTTCTGTAGGACCATACTGAAGCATTTTTTGACCGTCTTTCTCCAAAAGTTCTGTACTGGCCTTTTTTATTGCATCTATGGGGAAAAGTTCTGGTGCCGGAAGCCCCCCGGCAAAGGAAATTACTTCAGGCTGCTGTGTAAACTTTAGAAGCTCCCTTATTATACTGCTCTTTATCCACTTTGTTCTTTCTGCAAAAAAATTTTCCCATTGAGGAACAGTAAAGTGGGAACTCATGATACCTCCTTAAATTAAGCATTCGTAATTAAATATAACTCACAAAATAGGTCTTTTCAAGCCAAAGGGCACAGCCTTTGAAAATCCAAACGCTTCAGTATGGATTTCCGCCTGTTAAAGATTAATCTTTGTATATGATCAAAAATAGAGAGATTCTGCTCAAAACGGAAATTCCTGAACCCATTCTAAGCGCCAGAATGGCCATTATTGATGGTTTGAATCATGCCTTCGATAACTGCAATCCCGAAAAGATACTCATAAGTCACATAGACAGTTCTGCATCACCGCCATATTTAGTTGCCGTAGGAAAGGCGGCATACCCAATGTTAAAGCCTTACCTCAATTTCGGTGAAATCGAAGGCGGTATCCTGGTAACCAACGCAAAAATAGAAGACAAATTGGATAAGATAAAGTACTTCAAAGGCGGCCATCCATATCCTAATAGAGAAAGCCTGAAATCCGCGGAGTATTTCCTTCAAGTTCTTAAAACCAAAAATCCTCAAAAACTTATCTTTCTAATCTCCGGGGGCGGTTCTGCAATGTTTGAACTTCCGAGAATTCCGCTAAAGGACCTAATAACCATAAACAAACTCCTCCTTTCTTCCGGTGCAAATATTGAAGAAATCAATACTGTTAGGAAACACCTTTCGAAAATTAAAGGGGGACAGTTAATAAACTATCTTAACACAAAGGCTCACGCTTTCTTAATGTCGGATGTTATTCATGATAGAATTGATTTGATTGCCTCGGGATTAACAACCTGCGATCCTTCGACCTTCGAAGACACTTATGAGGTACTGAAGAAATACGACCTCTGGGAGAGGGCACCCAAAAGTGTGAGGGCCGTGATTAGCGCAGGCCTTGAGGGAAGAATACCAGAGACCTTTAAGGATTGCAAATTAGCCAGTGAGAGGGTTGATAATACCATAATTTTGAGAAACGCTGATTTCCTCTCATATTTAGCGAAATTTCTAAAACTAAAAGGTTACATTGTGCTGAACCTTGGCAGCGACTTTCATCTAAAAATCGAAGAAATGGTAGAATTTTTAATAAGAAAAATGAAAGAGCTGACGGACGCAAATCCTAAGAGCAACATAGCTATCGTTGCAGGAGGGGAGATTTATTTACAGGTCAAAGGAAAAGGTAAAGGTGGTAGAAATCAGGAGCTCACACTCAGACTCGCCAAAGAAATGGAAGGGAAAAACAAAAAATTTGTATTCGCCGCTATTGGAACCGATGGAATTGATGGATTAACTGACGCAGCTGGGGCAATATGTGACAATGAAACCATATTCAGGGCAAAACGGCTGAGTTTAAACCCAGAAAAATATTTAAGGGAGAACGACTCATATAACTTTTTCAAAAGACTAAATGATTTAATAATAACCGGCCATACCGGCATCAACGTTAAGGATGTCTATTGCCTGATAGTCCTAAGGGATGAAACCTAAATCAAGCCTTATAATTTATATCGGGTAAAAATGCTTTCCCTTGAACTTTTCAACTATAATTTGCCATCCGAACTTATTGCACAAAAACCGCTTAAAGAGCGAGATAAGGCAAAACTCATGGTATTAAACCAGAAAGATGACACCATAATCCACTCTTACTTTTACAAATTACCTGAATTCCTAAAGCCGGGAGATGTTATTGTAATAAACAAGACAAAGGTGATCAAAGCGAGACTGTTTGCCAATGCTAAAGATACCGGCGGAAAATTGGAAATTTTCTTCGTAAACTTTATCAATGACAAAGAGTTTAAAGCCCTGGTTTCAAGCAAAAAAAAGGCTAAACCTGGGAGAATCTTTGTAGTTGGGGGTCATGAGCTTTTGGTTGAAGATTCCACAGATGACAAAACCACTTTCAAAATTCTATCAGATATTAACGTAAATGAACTTCTTGAACTTTATGGACAGATTCCTTTGCCCCATTATATAAAGAGGCAACCAGAAAAAGAAGATGAAGTTTATTATCAAACAGTATTTGCAGAGCAAGGTTATTCTGTGGCCGCTCCAACTGCTGGTCTTCATTTTACAGAGAGGACAATTAATGACCTCAAGGAAAAAGGAATTAAAATCGTTCCTGTAATTCTCAACGTAGGACCAGGTACTTTCAAACCTGTTAAAACTGAAGATATCACTAAACATAAAATGGATGAAGAATACTATGAGATTCCTGAAGACTCAGCAAATGCGATAATAGAGGCTAAAAAGCTTGGTCATAAAATAATCGCCTGTGGAACAACCAGCGTGAGGACCTTAGAATCCTGGAAGTTTGATGAAAAGAAATTAAGAGGCAACACAGACCTATTTATATACCCTGGCTTCAAATTTGACGTTATAGACGGGCTCATAACCAATTTTCATCTACCAAAATCTACCCCACTTATTCTTGTGTGTGCCTTTGCGGGGAGGGAAAAAGTTCTCAAAGCCTATGAAGAGGCGATAAAACAAGGCTACCGTTTTTTAAGCTACGGTGACGCAATGTTGATTCTTCCTGAAATTGAAAAAACACAGCCTTAACTTGATACTTAAACCATGGCCGACGTAGTCATTGGATTACAGTGGGGAGACGAAGCGAAAGGACGCTTCGTGGATTACATTGCTAAGGAGTATGACCTAATCTGCAGATTTCAAGGTGGAGCTAATGCAGGGCATACAATCGTCGTTGATAACAAAAAATTGATATTGCATCTCCTTCCTTCCGGAATTATAAGACAGGAGAAAAAGAATCTTATTACTGCTGGAGTTCTAATAGATCCTGACATATTTAAACAAGAAGTCTTGGAAATATCAAATTTAACAGGTCCTTTAGAAGGGAGACTTTTTGTCGACGAAAGGGCAACTATCGTCCTCCCCTTCCATAAAGAAGAAGATGCCCTTGAGGAGGAATCAAAGGGAGGGGTTGGAAGCACAAAGCGTGGTATAGCTTACGCATACAGGGACCTATACCAAAGAATCGCGATCAGAGTGGGCGACCTCTTCCACGAGAAATCCTTAGCAAGAAAAGTGAAAGATATAACCGATTTCAACAATCAGATAATCGCAGCACGTTTTGGACATCCACCCTTTGACTACAAAAAAATCCTTGAAGATCTTAAAGAATTCGCAAAATTCATAAAACCTTTTACTGTTGATGGGTTTGAATTCATTCATAAAATGGAAAAGGAAGGCAAAAGAATCCTTTTTGAAGGTGCACAAGGGAGCTTACTTGATATTATTTACGGCACTTACCCGTATGTAACCTCTTCCCATACGATTTCTTCGGGAGCTTTAGTTTTTTCAGGACTTCCACCTCAAAAAATCGAAAAAGTTTATGGAGTCTTTAAAGCCTACACAACGAGGGTCGGTAAGGGCCCATTCCCCACAGAAATCAAAGACGTTGAGGGGGAACTCATCAGAGAAAAGGGACAGGAATTTGGTGCTACAACAGGAAGGCCTCGTAGATGCGGTTGGCTTGACCTGGTAATTCTCAAGTATTCTGCACTGATGAATGGAGTTACTAATCTTGTGATTACAAAACTCGATGTATTAAGTGGCTTAAATCCAGTAAAGGTGGCCACAAAGTACAAAAAAGAAGATAAACAAATCGATTTACCGCCACCAATATCAGAAGATTTGGAAGCTGTTGAACCTATCTACGAAGAATTCGCTGGCTTTGAACTTTCTTTAAAAGAGGAAAAATACGAAGAACTTCCGGATAATGCAAAAAAATATATCGAATTCATTGAGGACAAATTAGGAGCCCCAATAAACTACGTTTCCATTGGACCCGAGCGGGAAAAATTAATTAGAAAAATTTCCTAAATTGAAGTCCCTAATCTAAAGGCTTCAGCTTCCATTTCATAATATTTCTCAGGAACGTTCTCTTTCAGGGCTGCAAGGGCTTCTTCCTCCGAGAAAAATCCCCTTAAATACCTTAAAACATAACCAAAGGCAACTATGTTAAGTAAGAATCCTGAATTGAATTTTTCGTAGCACAACCGTGTAAAAGGAACCCTCTCAAATTTAAACCGAGAAGTGAGTTCTCCCTGATCTTCCTCAATTAATACTATTTCATCTACAATCACAATGCTACCCTCTCTGGCAAATTTCAGGTAGTAACTCAGGGATTCAGAAGTGAGGGCAAGAAGGATATCTGAGTACTCCACGTAAGGGAAAGCCACCCAATCCTTACTTAACACTACGTCGGCGGAAGTAATGCCACCTCTAACCTGGGCTCCGTAATACGAGCCTTGAGTCGCATAGTTTCCAGCTCTAACTGCTGCGTCCGCCGTCAGAACGCCAAGCAAAATTACACCTTGTCCACCTGTTCCAGCATATCTAACCTGTAAAGTTTCCATTCTAAAATTCCCCTATTGTAATTTTGTTCTTAATTTCTTCCAAATTGCTGATATTTTTTATGTTTATAGAATTTTTTCTTAGGTAGTCAAGATACTCGTATGGGTCCTGGGAAATGTTCCTTCTGCCAAAATGAGTGGGGCATGTACTAATTGCCTGCACAAATGAAAAGCCAGGAGTTATAACAGCCTTTTTTATAGCATTTACCAATTGCGGGAAATGGGCAACTGTATATCTTGCAACGTAACTCGCACCCGCAGCTTTCACAACCGAAGCCACATCAAAGGAGGGTTCAATATGGCCCTTTCTCGATGTGGTCGTCTTCGCCCCTTGAGGAGTCGTTGGTGAATATTGGCCACCAGTCATACCGTAATTATTATTGTCAGCCATAATGCAGGTAATATCTAAGTTTCTTCTTGCCGCATGAATAAGATGATTTCCCCCAATAGATGCGAGGTCACCATCCCCTCCAACAACAATAACAGTCAAATCCGGCCTTGCCAATTTAACACCCGTAGCAAAGGCAAGAGCCCGACCGTGGGTCGTATGTATGGAATCGGCTTTAATATACGGGCTTGGTATCCAGCCAGAACACCCAATACCCGAGACAAAAACCACCTTGTCTCTCTCCAGCTCTAACTCTGTTAGTGCTTTCACTATAGCCTTTAAAACAATCCCATGCCCACAACCTGCACAAAAGGCAGTGGGAAAGAAGTCTGTTCGGATCCAATCCATGTAGTTTTTCATATATGGGCCTCCACTTCTCTAACTATCCTTTCTGGAGTGATAATGTTAGTTCCAAGTTCACATATAGAGACAACATCTGAATCCACCAATCTTTCTAACTCCCTGAGCAAATGCCCCGCATTCATTTCAGGAACAAAAATCTTTTTCACACCACTAAGTCTCTCCCTCACATACTTTTCCCACATGGGCCAGATAACCTTGAACCTGAAAAATCCCACTTTAACTCCTTTTTCTCTAAGTCTTTTTACTGCTTCAAACCCGCTCCTTGCTGAGATTCCATAGGATGCAATTACGATTTCAGCATCTTCAATAAATTCCTCGTGCGATTCGAAAATATCAGAAACGTTGTTTTGAATCTTTCCTATAAGGTGTTTAACGATCTTTCGGTGAATTTCAGGGTCCTGCGTTACTCGTTTTCCCCATTCGGTGTGAGTAGATCCAGTAATTAATAGTGATTTCCCATCACCAATAAGTGGCATTGGACCTGCATCCCTCTCGTCAAAACTAAAGGGCGGAGCATCGGGATCGTGCTCCCGATCAAAGACATCTATTTCTTCAGGATAAACCACAGGTTCTCTCAAATGTGCAATTGCTTCATCTGTCAAAATTATTACAGGAACCCTGTATCTTTCTGCTAAATTAAAGGCCCTAATACCAAATTCAAACAGTTCTTGACACGACCAAGGAGTGAGTACTATTATTTCGTAATCACCATGGGTTGCATATCTAACCTGATGATAATCACCCTGAGAGGGCCTTGCTGCCTGTCCCGTTGAGGGGCCAGCCCTTTGAACATCAACAATAACCAATGGAGTTTCAGTAAAAATAGCGTAACCTAAATTTTCTACCATTAAATCAAAGCCTGGTCCACTGGTTGCCGTCATCGCTTTTACGCCAGTCCAGGACGCACCAATACAAGCTGCAATAGAGGCAATTTCATCCTCACCTTGAAAGTAAACACCTTCACCCGACTCTTCGAATCTTTCCTGTACACGGGCAATCACCTCGCTGGCAGGAGTTATCGGATACCCGGCATAAAACCTCATACCTGCACAAAAGGCACCATCGGCAACAGCCTCATCACCTTGCACCAAAAATCTACCGGGTTTAATCGGCAACTTGATCCTTTTCCACGGCATTTTTTATCTCCTTTACCTCAATAGCAAAATCTGGGCAGAAGTTCTCACACATCAAACAACCTATACAGTCCTCTACTCTTGAGGGTACAACTTCTCTAAATCCTCTAAAACTCTCTTTTTCTGCAATATCAAAGACATTTTTGGGACAAATTTTTACACAAATGTAACAAGCTTTACACCAATCATGATTAATCTCTATTTCAAAGTGCTTATTCATACAACACCTCTTTCCTTAAACTTAAGGAAATCCTCCTCGGAATAACCCAGTTCCAGAAGAATTTCTTTTGTATGTTCGCCAAGAAGAGGCGGATGTCTGTAAATATCAAGCACAATATCCCCAAAGTGTATTGGATTTCTCATAAGCCTGATCCTACCAGCTGTCGGGTGTTCAATTTCTTGAATAAAATTTCTATAGACAACCTGCTCATCATTTATGGCTTTATCCACAGTATTTATTGGACCAGCAGGGATGTGCGCCTCTTCCAGTTTCTGAAGCCAATAGATACTCTCTCGTTTTGCGATTATTTCCTCAATGATCGGGATCAAAATATTTCTATTTTCAAGACGTTTTGCGTTAGTTTCAAATCTTGGATCTGTGGCAAGGTCCTCCCGTTCGATAACCTTACAGAAACGCTTCCACTGCTCCTCATTGCCAACTCCTATTATTATGTAATCATCACTGGCCTTAAAGACCTGATAGGGAACGATATTCGGGTGTGCATTACCATATCTCTTAGGAATAGTACCACCGATCAAATAGTTATTCGCTACATTTACAAGGCTTGCAATGGTTGACTCTAATAAGGAGTTATCGATCATTGCACCCTGCCCGGTCTGACTTCTTCTAATGAGTGCTGCTTCAATGGCAATCACTGTATAAAGTGCGGTTAAAACATCGCAAATGGCAACTCCAACCTTCATCGGCTCGCCATCTGGTTCGCCAGTAATACTCATCAGACCGCTGATTCCCTGTATTAATACATCATATCCGGGTTTATTGGCTTTTGGCCCGGTAAGCCCAAATCCTGTTATAGAGGCCCAAATAATGTCGGGCTTTATCTTCCTAACATCCTCGTAGGTTAAACGCAAGGTTTCCAGGACATCTGGCAAAAAGTTTAAAATCATTACATCACTGCGTCTTATCAACTTTTCAAGGATCTCTCTGCCCTCCGTGGACTTCAGGTCCAGTGTCATACCCCTTTTGTTTTTGTTAGCGCACATATAATAAGCACTTTCTCCACCTGCAAATGGTGGTCCCCAGCCACGGGTTTCATCGCCTACACCTGGCCTTTCAACTTTTATAACATCTGCACCCAGGTCTCCAAGAATCATTCCCACAGTGGGACCTGCTAAAACCCTTGAAAGATCTAAAACTCTAATGCCTTGAAGTGGCTTCATTTGTTCTCCTTGTTAAGAATAACCCTTTCAACAAAAGTCACAAAAACGACCGACAAAAGTGCCGTACCAATAGCCCAGAGGTTTTTGTCGAAATTAAAATCCGGCTTAAAATACTTTATTACAGGGAAAGCAATCGCAACAATGGTTCCAAGAATCATAGCAACATTGGCAGCATTGGAAGTCGGAATTCTTTTGCCTTTCACTACCCAGTAAACCCCAGCAAGCACTATTACTGCAGCAGCTCCTCTTATGGCGTAAGAGATATATCCTGTATCAAGTACAAAACCTTTGAGATAAACAGCAAGAGGAATTAGTAACAATCCCACCACCAAGGTAAACCAACGAGAAACCTTTAGTAACCTCTGTTCATCAGCCTCTTTATGAATAATGTTATGATATATGTCCTTCACAAGTATTGTTGAAATGGCAAACATTACCGGGGCAATAGTAGATAGAATAGCTGCGAGAATGCCTGCGAGGGCAATTCCTCCGAACCAAGCAGGGACAAACGATGGAGACATTAAAAGACTCGGAAGTGCTTGTTTTGGATTAGGAACGTTGGCAAACTTACCTGTCGCAGCTATCATACCAAGGGTTGCAGTGAGGATTCCCGTTGGAAAGATTAGTAAGGCACTCAAAAGGGAGGCATTCTTAGCGGTTTTTTCATCCTTAGCTGCGAAAACTGGCTGGATTGATGCTTGAGCCGCAAAGGCACCAAACATGCCACCAATTATCCAGCCAAGAACCTGGTTTAATCCAACACCAAGAGGACTCTTGTAAACCGCGGGATTTTTACCCGCCTCTGCAAGAGCTGCGAATAAACCAGAGTATCCCCCTATTTTAACAAGGCCTATTATGAAAGTGGAGATTATTGAAAAATATAAGAGGAAAGTATGGATAACATTTGTTAAGGTAATTGACCAAAAACCTCCAGCGGTTACGTATATGGTAACAATAAGTCCTCCCAATATAACGCCGTCTGAAAATCTCATATTTAGAGTCGATGCAAGAACTGAACCAACGGTCTGAATCTGAGCATACCCAAGAATTATGTAAGCAAAAAGAAAAGCAATTGCAGAAACGGTTCTGACACTTTTACTGTAGAGTTTTTCAATCATTTCGGAAACAGTATATACATGATTTTTCCTATAATGTTTAGCAAGGAGAAAACCAAATAAAGCCATCCCGACGGAAGTTGAAATGTTATACCAGGCAGAGGAAATCCCTGTTACATAAGCTCTTTCAGAAACGCCAATGGTGCTCATTCCACCGAGCCATTCTCCTACAACCACAACGGTGCAAAGCCAAAGTCCGAGATTCCTTCCGGCAATGAGATAATCAGTACCCGACTTTGCCAGCTTTTGAGCGAGGAGACCAACTATAAGCACTATCACAAAATAAACAAACACAATAATAAACTGTGTCGTAAAGTGCATTTAAACTCTCCTTTTGTGACAAATTATATTTCAGCAGATATATACTATCAAATGAGCCCTATAAAAATAACACAAACAACTGACCTTAAAGAGGCATTTTGAAGCTATCCAATAACTTTTCTGATTTTCAATTATTTCGCTATTCATCTCAAACTTAAAATAATTTCGGCATAACCACGCTTTCAAACGTTCTCGCTTTAATAACAAAATAAGTTACTAAGCCTTTAATGGTTGTCCTTAATTTATATTTTTTGTCAGCATTTGTATTTGCAAGGGCAGTATGAAAAAAAACGGAATAATCAATTGGTTGTTCCAAGACCCCTCCGTGCCTTTTGATAAACACAATTATTGAAGCTGCTGAGAAAGTTGTAAATAAAGCCTTAAGAGACTTTTCTTGGTTATAAAATTTTGGGCTTTCTTTTATTGAGTCTTATAGTTTTACACATCGTAAATTCTACACAAAAAATACTCGAACTTTATGGTATAAATTTTGCCCTTTTAGGCTATTCCACTTCAAAATAGCTTTTAAATTTAACCATTAGTCTTGTTTCGGAAACTCCATCTGAATGATTATTCCTATTTACCACAAAGTAAAGGGATGTTCCGGGCTTAATTTCATACTCAGAAAGAATATCTAACTCCTCTTCATTTGAGATGCCGGAATGCTGAGCAAATAGCCTAAATCTTAACTTTTGAGTTATATTCCATTTGCCCTTTAAATATAATCTGTGTTGTGTATAAAACGGCTCGTCATTGTAGCCATATCCTGCTGAAAGATGCAGTTTCTCACCTTTATAGGAATACTCAAGCGAATAGTATTTTTGTAATCCACCAAAGTATTTTCCCGTTTGAATATCCAAATTTATGTTATGACGGCTAAAGGGTTGATATTGTAAGTTGATATTGTGAAGGGAGTTTATATACGTAGTATCATTCCACGGGGCATAACGTTTCCAAGGAATGTAATTATAAAAAAAGTGAAGATTATTTAGGAGCCCCAGAGTAACAAAGAAGGTTCCGTTGTTTTCGTAGAACTTGCCATTAAGATATTCGCTGTAAGTTCCTCCTATACCTATAGCATAGTAAGGTAAAAACATCTTGTCCCTGGAAAAGTTAAAAGTAAGATAAAGCCACATAGTGCGGGTGAATTTTGGATAAGGCATATAGGCAGTACTAATCGTGACACTATCAAGGTGTTCAAAACCACTTTCAACATTTATCCCCGGTCTAACATATCTATAAAGATGGACATAAATATCGCTCTTTCCTCGCAAATCAGCGGTATACTGTATATTCAGATTAAACTTTGAAGGTAAAAAGAACATCACATCCATACCTTTTGCCTCAGACGTATCCCGGCTTCTTAAATAAAACCCACCAAGTTCAAAGTTCTTTGAAAAGAAGAGGACCCTCAAGCCACCTGTTAGTCTTTTCCTTGACATGTAAACTGACGCTGTATCTTTTTCCTCAAGCAAGAAAAGGTTAACCCCAGTTTTATGAGAGTTTAAATTCACTTTAATACCTGCATCTATGTCCTCTATCCTCCTCGTGTAAAGTACTGAAAAAGGCAAATTCCAGAGTTCAAATCCATACATAAAAAATGGCCTTTTCTCAGGATAATAGAGCATCTCACTTTTGTTAAGATTAAACTGCTCAATGTCTCCTTCCACAGTGGCATATTCGGGATTTACTGTAACGGTAACATTTCCAGTTGATGTTTTAAGAGATATATCACTGCCACCCGCAAAGTACATGCCCATTTTACTTCGGTAAACAGCAATGTAGGGCTCATTTAGAAGAATTAAAGCCTTCCTGTTTCTACCCATCTCAAAGATATACTTCTTTGTAAATTCAAGGTCATAGTAATTGTTTCCTCTAATAGGTACCAGAGTACCTGCCTCAAAATTTCCAACACCCTGCAACCTCGAACTTCTTACAAAATTCATGTAAAGAGCAAGACTATCTACATTTCTATTAAAATCCGTCTGTTCCAAAGGAATCTTAAATTTAGCAGCCCATAGAGTATCTGAAATTCTTTCTGTTTTTACCTCCCATACAAAATCCCATTCTTTTTTCCCTGTTGACTTTTGCACTATTACACCGTCTTCTTTGATTCCATTGGCATTTACCAGAAAAAAATATCCCGTGTTTTTGTTGTGGGTAAGGATGATGCCAAAAAAATCTTCACCAGTTTTAATATTGTCTTTATCTACGGTTTCCACAAAAATACCATATGGTGAATGGCATTCTGCATGAACATAAAGGGTATCATTGTGGATTTCCACTTTGACATCAGTTTTGCTAAGCATCGCGTCTTGATTTACAGGATAAAAGCGGTAAAAAGTTTGTGAAACAAGGAATATAAACAAGTAATTATGCATAATTTATCCTCCTCCACTCTGATAAAGCTTCAGAAAACCTTTAAATGTAAATTCAGATAAAATGTATAGTGCAATCAGAAGTAAAACGCCAATAAGAACAATGTAATTGTTATTCCTTAAAATGTGTCCATACGCAAGGTTAGCCACAATTCCAACTGGTATTATCAACATAAACACCAACTTAAATATGCCTTTGTAAATAACATAAGGAAGAGAGGCATAACCAAAGAGCACAGATTCCAGATTCTGTAAAGACAAAACTTTCACAACAGCAATTGTCAAATTCCTTATTAACATCCCGAAAAATGTCCGGATGCCCAATCCTACTAAAACTAAAATAAAATATAAGCCTACAGTTTTTATTGAACCAAAAGAACTGTACTTTGCCAAAAGAAATATAGGAAAAATTATTCCAAACAATTCCTTTAAATCAAGTTCCCATAAGTTTAGGAGCAATTGCCTATTCTTGGGTAGTACCAAAAAGTAATCAAATTTACCCTCGACTACAAGAGAATTCATGGCGACAAAACTCGGGAAAAAGAAAGAATAGTAAAATATTTCAATAATCTGTTGAGTAGCTAACAAAAACATCATGTCGTTAAAACTAACATAATTAATTGTTGGAACATTTCCGTATATAAAACTGAAAAACGCAAATTGGACTACTAATATAGTAATATTAAAGGCAATAAGCATTACTGTGTCTTTGATATACAACAAGTCCCTCTTTAAGGACACGCGCGCAGAGGCGTAAATTATTCTAACCACCGTAAGCAGCATACTTCCTCATTCCTCTCTTGCTTAATTCAATTGTTAAGCTACCCATTACAAGAACATAAATTAGCGATATGATAAGATAGGTTTTGTCAAAATGATATTTTCCGATCCAGATACCAATAGGATAATCAATAAGATATGGGAATGGCGTAAAATATAGCAGTTTTCGAAGAGTCTCAGGAAATAACCTCAGAGGCAATAATCCACCGCTTAAGAAGAGGGATAGATAATATGACCAGAAAGACAGTGCGTCTGCTCTTTCAATGTAATACGCAAACTGAGTAAAGAAAATCCTGAACACAAAGTATAAAACCAAAGATATGCTTGAAGCGATGATAAACATCACAAAGTTATTTAATGAAGGCCACTTTAAAGGGATTAATGGAGCAATTAGCAAAAAAATAACACTACTAACTAAAAATTTAAAAACAAGTAGCTCGATGTGCAACGATACAAAGTAGCCATTCAAACTTACTGGCAAAGTAATAATACCATCAAGTCCTCCACTTCTCAATTTATCAAAAAAACTTACATCGACAGTAGGAATTATGTGACTAAAAAAAGCCAACATCAAAAGGTAATAGGTAACAAGATCAGCAGTGCTCATATCTTTAATTTCACCAGTCCATTTAAAGTACAAAAATAGAACAACGAAGGTTAAAACATTTTGTAGAATCATACCAATAAAATGAACTTTGTAGTTATAAGAAACCTTGAAATAGACAATTGCCGTAGCTAAATAAAACCTTAACTTTCTAATCATCCAAACAACAATTCTCCAATTATATCTTCTATTTCTGGGCTACGTATTTCTATCTTCTCTATTGAAGAGTTTGAAACAAGACTGCTGTACAAGTCACCGATTTTATCTTCTTCTACAAGTGCACCATATTCCCACTTTCCACGTTTAATAAATCCTGGTAAATAAATAGTCTCATCGTTTACGTACAAGATGACTGTCTTTTTTCCTTTAACTCGTTCATACATGCGCTCCAACTTGCCAGCATAAACAACCTCTCCACGGTTTAAAAGAATCACATTCTCTACAAAGGAAGTTAGGCCATCTATAAGGTGAGAAGTAATAATTACATTTGTTTTCGTCTGGACAAAAAGATCCTGAAGTGTCTTTCTGGCCATAAAATCTAAGCCCACGAAAGGTTCGTCTAATAAAAGAAGGTCGGGGGCATGTAATAAAGCTGTAATTAGTTCAATTTTAACCCTTTCGCCAAAGGATAAGTTTCTGACTGGAGATTGTAATTTATGCTCAACACCCAACATAGTAGACAATTTTTCCGCTCTTGTTTTAATCTCCTTAAAACTAAGTCCATAAGCAGACCCAAAAAGATACAGATTATCCATGGCGCTAACATCAAATATAAGTCTCGTTTTCTGTGGATTTACGTACGAAATTTTTAAAAGATAACTCTTTTTCTTCTCGTATGGTCTAAAACCAAATACCTTTACCTCCCCTTCTGACGGATGAAGGATACCCGATAATATCTTTAGTAAAGTGGATTTACCCGAACCGTTTGGCCCCAGTATTGCAATATTACCTTCTTTTTCCTGAATATAGGTGATTTGTCTCAAAGCGCAAAAATCTTTGTAATATTTAGAAAGTCTATTAATTTCTATAAATACCATGCTATTATTATAAATTAGCTGCTAAGGACAGTAGTCCTTAATTTGCCTATAAAGGCTCAGTAATTCTTCAGCAACTTCATTTTTGTCGTTTTGAGGAAACACCTCATAAAGATAGTTTAAAGCATTGTCAATTCCTTCCACAAGTAGTAATTCTAACGCCTTGGCCCACTCCCCTGTAATATATCCCTTCCTCAATTTGTTACTTATTCTATCCCTAAAGTAAAATAAAAATAATTTTATACCATTGGATTCATAATACCGCCATGCTAAATTCAAAAAGTACTCACCCATTATTTCCCTCCAAAAAGCTGGTTATGCACTTTATTTAATAACCTGTTATAGAAATGATGTTGGAACATATTGCGAGTATATAAGTAATTGGAACCTGGACAATAAAACTCACCATGTTCCATTGTATTACTTAAATATCGCACAAAATTCTCTTGAAAATCAGAGAATTTTTCAGAAGACAATATTTCTTTAAGCGAGACACTTCTCAGTGAACCCAAAGGAATCGGTATCGTAATACACGGAGTCAAAAAACCTACAGTCGTTACGTGAAGAGAAAAAACCATTGCACTACAAGACTTACTACTCTCATAACTTTCTGAAGAAATGCAACTTATTATTTCAACAACTTCTTTAAGCTCATCCTCGGTCAAGTACAATTCTTCCATTCCTTGACCAATGATATCCAAACCAAATCCTACTTCAATATCAAACTCTTTCCAAAACTTATAGGCTTCACCAATTTCCCGATAATTATATTTATTTACCAAAAATACTATATAAACGTTTACCCCTTGCTTCTTTAATTCCAAAATATTGCGAAAAGCCTTCCCAAAAGCACCATTATACCCTACCAACTTGTCATGAGTGTCTGGTTTGGTACCATGGATACTAACTCTGAGCACATCAAACTTACAATCCAACATATACTTCAGCACTTTTTTAATTGGTATAAATATACCATTAGATGTTACAGTAACCGACATACCAAATAAGTAGGCATTTTCGAAAAAGCTTTCCACCCTCGGATGAAGAAATGGCTCCCCTCCAGTTAACTCAACTTGAATAACACCCACCTCCTCCGCTTGCTTTAAAATTTCTTGAAATAAATCTAAATCCATGTAAAGTTTCTTATCTTTTCCATTCTTTTGAAAACAAAAAATGCAGTTTGCATTGCAATGGTTTACTATGCTAAAAGACAAATTTGTAATAGCATTGACACGACGTAAAAGAAGAGATAACTCCTCATAATTAACTAAACTTTCCATTTACATACCTCCTCTTTTAGCTTAGTGAACGGGTGGGCCCACCCGCATATTATCTTGTTAGTGCTTTTTATCTATTTGGAAAACACCTACATGAATTATTTGGTAGGGGACCAGGACCTGTTGACACACTGGCAGTATTCACTATCTTTACGATGGGTTTTTCGAGTTTTTTCATGTCACACCTCCCTTATTTTTTGAAACACCCCGGGGTGATGTCTTAATTAGTATAAGGGGGGGAATGTTCTTGCAAACTTGCTTCTATCCCCAAAGATAAATTTCTAAAATTTCCCAGTCCTTCACAGAATTTTTGGCGGAACGCAATCTTGAACTTTTGGTCACAAGGCTAAAATCTCCAAGTTGAGAAGCTGGTAAATTAATGGAATAAATGGCTCCTGGAAAGTAATAAAAATGGTGTTTAACTTCGTGTTATGTCTTTTCACAGGGCGAAAAGACCCAAAAATAACTTTAATAGGGAAGCAAACTTCCCATACCTTCCAACGGAAGGTAAACTTAAAATAGGCACGAACATTACAATGAAAAATTGCTTACCTAACCTAAACTTTGAGTAAGTGCAACAATACCTTTAAAAATAAAACAAATACCTGATCTTAAACACTCCTCTTATGGGCTGTCCCTGTGAGCCGCTTTTGGCAAAATCCTTTGCCAAAACAAGATAAATCCAGCTCTTAGGTCTGAAATTGTAAGAAATTAAAAGATTCACATTTTTACTCGCCGTTTCCCTTGATTTCAAAAGCTTAACATACTGACCATAGAAATTAACTAATAAATCCTTATTCATTGCGTATTGAAACCTCGGTCGGAAGGAGAGCGTATATTCCTCTAAGGCAGAAGATGGGTCAAACTCAAGCCACCCCCTTAAACTTAGTTCAATACTATACCTTGAATTTCCATGGATTTTAAATACCGAACGGTGAGACATCATTAAGGCCTCGTATCCACGATAATAGTTATAACCTTTGTGGAAGCCAAAGCCACCCCTGAGTCCTAACCTTGCATTAGGAGAAGACCAACCGCTAATGTCAATCTCATATTCCTTTATATAATTATCAACATACTCACTACCCCCTGAAGCATGGAGCTCAATTCCTGAACCATTTTTGTAATTCAAAGAAGTATGAAGAAACAGAAAATTTTGACTCTTCATACCTTCATACGCCTCTGCTTTGTTATTATAACCCAAGGAAAAAGAGGCATATTGTAGTTTATCTCCGTAAATCTTGAAATTAGGCCCACCCATAATGAAAACCCTGCGAAGCCCAACCCAAGGCGTATAACCTATCTCGGAAACATTATAAAAAGAATCAATATTCATAACAGAAAACATAAAATGATAATTTTCTTCAAGGGTGGCAATGTGGAAAGCGAAGGCATTCCCCACTTTTTTGTCATAGAGCGAGACGGAATAAGTCCCAGTTAATTCTGTTTGTTGAATAAAGTAGTGGAAATTGACACCAGCAGCGTGGTTTTTGAAAATATCGTCTTGGGAAGCCTTTCCTGAATAAATTAAACCAAGATTGGAATACCCCGAAAGTTGTTTTCTAAAGGATACAACATTATAAATTGCCTTTTCCTCTCTCAGGGTATCACCATAATCGAATATATGAAGGGCATCGTCGGTCAAGGCAGAAAGCACACCACCTTCAAATCCACTGGACTTAATAAAGCCTTTAAGCCCAAAAATTAAAGGAACAACGGTATTTCCATATAGTCCTTTCCCTATCCTTCTTGAATAGAACGGATTTATTGATGGACCAAAACCAAAAGTGTAGGGATTTGAACGAAACCTAAATACATCGCTCCCCTCAACAAAGAAAGGCCTCCTTTCCTCAAGATAATCCTCATACTTTCCCAGATTCAAGGTGAAGGGGTCGGCTTCCACCTGAGAAAAATCAGGATAAAAAGTCAAATTGAATGTCAGATTGTTTGAAGGAGCCCATTTTGAATCAACACCTGCTCTCAACTTGATCTCCATGCTGTCCTTTTCAACCAATATAACTGGCAAAAGTTCAAATCCAAAGGATTTTTCTGGCAATTTTAATTCAATTTCAACTGGGAAATCAACAGGATTTATCCCCCACTCCCTCTTATATTTACCGAGATAAAGTCTTTCATTACTTTTGGAGATAAATCGTGTCGCCTCAATGCGAAAAATAGGATTCTTAGGGTCGTACTGAAGAGTTTTAAAGGGGATTCTCATTTCCACCACATATTCCCCATTGTGGTTCCCAACGGCCGAGAACCACACCCCATCCCAACTATCATCAGGTAATTTCCCACCGCCCGTGATAATACGATCTACCTGCACACCCGCTGCATTTACACCAAAGAAATAAACGCTTCTGCCTTTACCAAAGGTATCAAAGTAAACACCTACAAAGTCGCCTTCCGCTTCGTCCCTGAGACCTACCCTACTCAATATCTGATCCTGTTCACACCTAAAAGCAACGTATATCGAGTTTTCCGACTGAAGTATATAGAACATAGTGTTGAAAGAAGGCAGTTCTTTATCCTGAGGCTCGAATACGTTAAAATCAATAAACATTAAGGCAGAATCCCACAAAGGTTCAAGGACCCCATCAAGCTTTACATCTTCATTGATCAAAGGGGCCTTCAAAGCAACAAATAGTAGAATCACCCCAATCAGCATATCTTTCCTCCCTTTGTTCGTATTGCTAACAATTATAAAGTACGTAATGCGAACAATTGCAAGAAATCGCGAAAGTGCGATTACTTTTTATAGGCCATAAAACAAGAAAAATTTGAGAAATCTACTTCCTGATTTAGGGCTAAGAGGCCCGTCTCTTTCCCATCCCTGAAGGTTCTGCACAACAACGAGTTGTGCCCTTCTTGGATCTCAAAATCATCAAATTTTTTAAGATCACCGCACAAAAAAACGGTAAATTTTTTTGTTTTTGTAACAGATAAAAAGATGGCACCCGGGAAAACAGCCTTCACACCGCTCATATTTAGCCCTGCATAATAGCCCATCTTCCATGCCACAGAGTTCAAATGTATGAATTTGAACTCATCGGTTACTATATCTCTTACCTTGACTGCATCACCTCCAGAAAACACATCCTCAAAGCGAGTTTGCATAAAATCATTCACCTCAAGCTCCGGTAAAAGTGGATTTGCAACAGTTCCCTTTGTCACAATCAATGCGTCGCAGGGAATTGGAGTTCCATCTTCAAGGTATACAAACTTTCCATCAAAAAAGTTAATTCTATTATCAAAAATAATCTTCGTAAACTGTGAAAAATAACTTGCCAGTTTACTACCCAACTCAAAAAAAAGCAGATTGCTCAGAGGGTAAGAAGAGGAAGAAACAATGTAAGTTACGATTCCATAAGAGTATAAGATATCAAGAAGCTCAAGGGTCACCATTCCAAAGCCATATATAACAGCCCTCTTAACCTGTCCACCGAGAATAAGATTTCTCAATTCCAACATAGAACTGTATTCATCAGGGTAAAACGCCCCATGAAAGGCATAGGCGCGATGCCGGGAACCCGTTCCGATGAATAATTTATCATACTTCCAATCCTTATTCTTAGAAAAGATAACCTTCTTCTCTACGTCAACCCCAATAACTTTTTGATTGAACTCAATTTCTACACCCGAAGGTGGCAACTTAATTAAATTAGAGGGTTCTATCTCTTCTTTCAAAATTGACGGTCCGGCCATCTTACTAAAAAGAAAAGTAGCTTCTGTAATTATTCTAATTTTTGCATCGGGATTTAACCTTTTCAAAGTTAAGGCACAATTAATGGAAGCAGGGCCTGAGCCAACTAATAAAAATCTACTCAATCCCGAGTTCCCTTAATTTTTCAGTTTCTGGCCATCCTTCTTCGTTCCAACCCCTTTTACGATAATACAAGTTGAGTAATCTTTCAAACTCTGATCTATCGTAGGCTTCACCTGCAGAAGGTCCGCTTTTTACAGGGAGTTCAAAGAGCCTCGAAGGTAAGGTATCTTGAGCCTTTGAAATACCGGCTTTCCTGTTGTATAGGTTTTCTAAGTTCCAAACCCTCTCACCCACTCGGTATAGTTCCTCAGGGCTTATTGAAATTCCAAGTAGCGATTCAATCAAAGAACAGTAATCTTCAACTTCGTAATATCCTCCTACAAAGGCGCAAACCCCGAGAGAATCTTGAAGTGCCCTCATATTTTGATTATTGATAAGAAAATCTATTTTTTCATCTGTATATCTCAACCTGTATAAAGGATCGGAAGCACTATAAACCTCTTGAGAGGTATTGAATCCTCTAAGGTGGCAAGCACCACGGCTTGAAGTTGCGTATCCAATTCCCATTCCTTTGATACCACGCGGATCATATGCCGGAATTTCCTGTCCCTTTACACTCATTGAATACTCCGGATGCCCGAAATGGGACGCTAATTTTAATGACCCATCCTTTATTAACGTACCAATATCCTCATTCTTACCCGCAAGCTCTATTAACTTTATCATCGCTTCACCATCGCCAAACTTAACTTCAAAGGGCAAATCTTTCACATATCCATCCTCGTAAAGATCCATTAGACAGGCAATCGTTGCACCAAGCGAAATGCCATCAAAACCATATTCGTTGGCAAGGTGGTGGGCCAGTATCACATACTTTAAATCGGTGACGCCAGTGGCACCTCCGAAAGACCACAGGGTCTCATATTCGGGTCCACTCACAAAATAAACCTTTCCTTCATGTTCAACTTTGGTTATCCTGTTGCAACTAACAGGGCATTGCGCGCAAGCACCGGCTTTAACAAAGTAAAGTCTGTTAACCTCTGTCCCATTGATGTTTTCATAACCATCAAGATAAGAATCCCTAAAATTCCTCGTCGGAAAAGACCCTGCAAGATTAATTGTTCTCACATTTCCTGTTGTGCCAAAGGTTTTGAAACGTTTAAGCCCTTCCGACTGCCTAAGGTATGAGTATAATTTGTTCAGTATCTCTTTAAATTTTTTATGGTCTCCCTTAAATTCAATCTTAGATTTTCCTAAAATAGCAATTCCTTTTAATTTTTTACTACCCATTACACCGCCTGCTCCACCCCTTCCAAGGGCTCTATGACCATCCACAAATATTCCAGCAATGGGAGATAAATTTTCACCTGCCGGCCCAATAACGAGGGTTTTGCTCCTCGGGTGGGTAAGCTTTCTAAGCAAAGCATCGGCTTCTGAAGTGGTTTTGCCCCAAAGTCTTGAGGCGTCACCAAATACCACTCCCTTATCGCTAATAAAAAGATAAACCGGCGAATCAGAAGCACCTTCAATGACTATAACGTGATAACCGCTTAAAGCCATCTCCATCCCAAAATGACCACCCGCATTGGTACTTGTAATTGTTCCAGTTAGTGGGCTTTTCGTGACAGCCGAAAGTCTGGCACCCCCGGGAACAGTTGTCCCAGAAAATGGCCCCGTTGCAAAAACAAGTTTGTTCTCCGGTGAATATGGAACAACAGTAGGGTCGACCTCCTTGAAAAGGATATAGTCACCTATCCCTCTGCCAAGGAGATATTTCTTAAATATTTCTTCGCTCAATTCCTCAATACGGTAAGTCCTATCAGACAAATTTATCCTCAAAGTTCTAAAAATCATTTTCCACCTTCCATTTTACTAACATTTGTAAAATGTTTTACCTCAGGGGATTCTTCCGCATCAACGAAGATAAGAGCATCTTGCAAGCAGACTTTAACACATTCAGGATCGCCTCCGCAGATATCACACTTTATCATAAATTGCATTTCAGGATCGGGGTAAATCAAGCCCCATGGACAAGCAAAGGTACATTGTCTGCAAAGAATACACTTGTTCTTTTCGTACTGAACGAAGTTGAACCTCTTTTCTAAAGCCCCAGTGGGACAGGCTCTCACACAATAGGCATCTCCGCACTGAGTACAGAATTGGGGATAAAATCTGAAAAAGGTCTCGCCCTTAACAACCCTTATTCGAGAATACCAATGACTGAAAAAGTTGAAATGGCCTAAACTGCAGGCCATTTCACAAAGTCTGCACCCCGTACACTTTTCATAGTTCACTGTCAATACTTTCATGGTTAAATATTTTAAACTCCGATAACCGGAACAAAATCTTCAAAGAAAATACCTAATGTAGAAACCTTTGTTTTAAAAGCCAAAACATAGTCAGCCTTCTTCAGTACCTCTAAGTAAGTTCTGCCAAACTCAACATCCATTTCAAAGTTTGCCGACATATATTTCGCGTCCTCCCGTTGTATAACAAATATAAGTCCCTTCTTACCAGGCCATTTAAGAAGGGTCTTCAAATGCTTAGCCCCCCTTAATGTTGGCGCATCAGGGAATAATCCAACCGAATCCCTTACTAAGGTACAGGACTTAACCTCAATTAAAATTTCCCCGTTAACGAGGAAATCAAAGCGTGAATCGAGAAAGACAAATTCACGCTTTAAATCCCTTACCTTAAAAGGCATTTTGTCAATATTTTCTATGAAAAGCTCATTAGCAAGATGAGCATTAACTGATACGAGAGTGTCACCTTCTTTTGCAAGCACCGCCTCATATTTTGTCTTTCTCCCCGGACGCTCCTTAAAGGCTACGAAGACCTCGGCCCCCGGGTAAATTAATTCCCCAAGTCTACCAGAATTTGGCAAATAAGCAAGCTGAATAGCTCCGTCAATTTCAACAAAAAGCTTAAACCGCTTCTCCCTCCTTATAACCTTTGCTGGAACTAAATCTTGAAAAAACATATAAAAATTTTACACAAAAAATAAAGGAAATTCGTAAACTCTTCAAAGCATTAAGACAAATCCATTGAAAGGGCGCACAGCCACCATTAGAATTTTTAGGAAAAGGAGGTAATTGTGTTACTACTTTCAATTTTAATTACATTAAATCAAGCTATTTTTACCACTTATGCCGAAAATGGGCAATACCTTGAGGCATACAATATTTGTATGTATAACGATTCAACTTCCTTTCTAACATTAGCTATATATATTCCTCAGATAGATGCCTCAACAATATACCTGTCTAAATTCATAAATGCTAACTGTGTAGAACAAACTCCTTGTGGTGCAGTTCCAGGCCATGTGACCGGGCTCGAATTAATAACGTATCAGGACTCAATTTATTTAGTTACTTCAGGAGATTCTGTTTATGTTAATTTATTGGTTTTCTCTACTCAGAACATCCAAAACGGGAGGATTGAACAACTCGAAGGTCCGTTCCAAGCTATAAGGTCACTCAAAGCCGATTTTTATCAAGAAAATGACAGTGCCTTTGGTTTATTAGCCCTCTCATATCAAGGGTCAAATGGTGATGATACTGTCATAATTGTAAAAACAAACTTAACAAATGGTTCCAGCCAAACATGGTATCTTACCTCCTTTACTCCAAATTACCCAATGGGTATTGGAATTAATCAGCTCCCTGGTATTTCACTCTATCACTTTTATTTCCTTTACGTCCCTCAAAGCAATCCCGATGTTTATTATCCTCACATAGTGACCTTTACCAATATCGGACCTTACGGAGAGTACTACCCATTTTCTTTAGTTGATGTTCAACTTCCTTCCTTAGGAGCAACTTCAAACTTTGTTTTGGATTTTGCAAATCGAATGAACTATCCTGACTCTTTTTTGTACGAGTATAGTTTAACCAGTGGCACTGGCTCATGGCATGGACCTGTAAGTGGGATCGGTTTGTCCCATTTCTATATTGATGAATTCACAATTGGTGACACTTCTTATTTCCCACACATTTATGTAAAGGATTCTAAAATATTCCACAGGTTTTTCAAATTCCCATCAGAAAGCACAGAGCCGTTAATTTCTGAAGAAATGCAAATCTCAGACACAAATAATTTCGCAGATTTCCCACTTGTTTATAGTCATCACGGTGCCCTCAGGAATTTTTATAGACCCATACTTAAATACTCACCTTCAAAAAGCGCCATGTGCGTCGTCTGGCATCAGGACTTTTGGCATTACACTTCAACTCCGCCTTATTTCCCTATTCGGGATAGCACGATTTTGTGGATGGATTTGAAGATAAGCCAAAAAATTTCAGAAAACCTTGCAGGATTTAAAATAAAATGGGATATAAAGGAAGGTATGCTCAACATAATCTCAAAAAAGGAAGAAGAATACTTCCTTGAAGTTTATGATTCTATGGGAAAATTAACCCTCAAGACAAGGGCGAAATCTAATAACCCTGTTAAGCTAAATCTCAAAAAGAAAGGAATTTACTTTGTCAGAGCTGTAGCATTAAAAGGAGTAAATCAAGTAGTTAAAATAATCAATCTATGAAATGGCTAAGATCAAGGAAAGAATCTCTTACGACAAAGCGCGCGAAATAGTCGGAATAATTAACGATATACTGAGTGAAAATGGCATTACCCATGGGGTTTATGGCTCCTATATAAGAAAAGAGGAAACAATTGGCGATTTGGACCTTCTCCTCTATGAAAAGGACTGTGAAAAGGCAAGGAAGTTGCTCCAGGACTTCGACTTTTATTCCCGCATTGAATTCTATTGTATTCCTGAGGAATACAAAGAGAGCTGGGAAAGCTTCGCCCTTTATCTTACTGGTTCTGGAGAATTTAACGTTTGGATTAGGTCAATTGCTAAAAATAGAGGGTATCTTTTAAACCAATATGGTCTCTTTGATAGGAAAACGGGGAATCTTATAACAACCAAAGAAAAAGAAATTTTCTCCCTGTTAGGTTTGAAGTACATCCCTCCTGAAAAAAGGAGCAGCCGGCTAAGAAAAGAATGGACACTCAATTTTGAGAAAAGTACCAATATCTAAAAAGCCACTTTTACGTGGACTATCAGCCTATTTATTCATCCACCCTAACTCTACAGAAACTATAGTTATAGCATTTATTTGGCACATCATAACACACACACTTGAAAGTACTATCAGTCGGTAGGTTCATCGAACAAGTATCATCCTTCCTTTCGGGAGAACATCCTCCAAAAGAAAATTTTTTGTTTAGAGTTTGAACAATCCATTTCATAAGCACCCCAGACAGCTTTAAGATCAAGCCTAAAAAAATAATTTTGCAAAGTTTACGGCTAATTTCATTGTAACTACCTTATCTGAAAATACAACTGAAACCTTAAAAGGAAATTTTTCCTTTCAAACCTGCCACCACTAACATCATATGCTATGTCTTGAACAAAAGCCAATTGGGTAAAGCGATTGAAATACAAAAACTCTCGCATATTTACCCTAAGGTATTCCTCCGTTTCTCCACCTGATGCACTCCTCTCATACGAGACGAATGGCTTTAAAAAGACCTTTTTGAATAGTGGAACTTCTCCGTAAAACTGGAAAATAGTAGTATCACTCTCAACAAAGGGATTGAAACTTTTCCTGCTCAATTCGAAATTAAGCGAGGACTGCAAGACATTCAAACTTCCCGAAAAGTTTAAAAGGAAATTGTCTTCCTTTAAATCCTTCTCAATACCCCAAGTAAAACTCCCGTGCTTAAAGGATGGTCCAAATCCAGCATAAAAACCTTTCCACTCATAATAAGAGGAATTGCGGGAACCAAAGACGGTCCGACCAAATCCTAATTTGAAAAACCATATGGGAAACGTAGTTGTAACAATTTGGTAAGATACATTTGTTCCATTGTATATGTTTTCTGGTAAATGCTTTTTAGAGAGCCCGTAGTGGGCGAAGTATACTAAATTCCTAAGGTTCTTAAAGGGCAGCCACTCATACCAAACATTAACCGAATAACCTAACTTATTGTTATAGAACATTATGCCCACAGGGCTAATTAAAGAACTATCAACGGACGTAATCCTCGCTGAAAAACCTAAACCAGGCCGTGCAGACCTACTGATGCTCAAGACAAATCCAACATTTCTATTTGTTGCATTAATTGCCCCTTCAAAGAAAATTTGAGTCTTTAAAGGCTGTAAGTAGGAGCTATTCCCCAAAACAATAGTGCTTACGGAATCATCCCTTAAAAACCTGAAATAGGGAGAGGCTATTTTTGATGAAGTGTAATAGCTAAACCCAAATCCTAAAAAATCCCTGTTCGCATCGTGCTTAGCATATAATCCATACAAGGAATAAGTGTTCCTTTCCCACACCCCCTTAAACCCATAGTGAAGGGTATCAATATTCCTCGAATTATAAAGAGGTAAAGAGATAGTAAAAGCATTAGCCCCTTCCAAAAAGAACTTCCTTTTTTCCGGAAATATCCTGGGGCCAACGGAAAGGTCGAGGGAAATTACGTCTAAGTCTACTGTAGAAAAATCGGGATTAAAGGCAAAACTAAATAGTGACTGCGCGTCAGGTCGTAACTCAAATATGCCACCCACTGCAAATTCTGGTTCATTTTCTTCAATTCTTTGAAACCTCATATAGGGTATTGCATTTAACTTGTACTGGAATCTTGAGGGAGTAATGCCTTTAAGACAAACAGAATGCATATTAAAAAGGGCCCAACTTGGTTCATTATAATCTGTGCTGTAAGAGATCACACCGCCCCGCAAATTGAGATCCAATTGGAAGTAAAAAATTGAATCGTGAAACATTATAGAGCTAAAAGGAACTTTGAATAGTATCATTAAATTACCTTCTTTTTCTTTCGATTCTACTGACCAAATCCCATCCCAATCCTTTGAGGTAAATCCGTGATTTCCCAAAACAAAATCGTATTGACCTTCTCCCTTAGAGGCAATAAAAACGTAAGCAAATTCTTTCGTAGGATAAGTTGACAGAGTTAAAGCTACATAATCACCTCTGAAAATATTATTATCATCATAACTCTTTGAAGTTGAAACTAAATCAAAAGAATCAATCACAACAAGAGAGAGGAATTCTTTCTCCGTGTAGGCAACGTAAGCTTTTATATGGGTTACAGGGTTTGATGTATCAGGAACTGGAAATATTTTAAAAAAAGAGACTGGTTCTTGCTCCATATATTTTGCCAAAAATTCCTGAGGGGAGGAATATTTTGGTGCACTGTATAATTCGGATACAATCGCAATCAGAACTAATAGCATATTAAACCCTCCTTTTATTTTTTTCTATCTCCGTCAATTTATGGCCTTTCATTTCAAAAATTTTATCATGTAAATCTTCAAGACCAGCGGTAATGTGCATTACAGAAATAACTGTCCTATTATACAAGAATTTAAGCGTACTATCGTAAATAGTCATTGCTTCTGAAAGAGGAATATGCTCTAAGGGTTCATCAAAAAGATACAATGAGGCTTCCTTGTACAGAGTCCTCGCAAGCAATTTTCTTTTTTTTCTGCGACAAGTTCTTACCACTTAAATCCACAAAAACTATCAAGGCTAATCTATGTTTTGTTTAAACTTGCAATCGCCACAACATCGTAAAGCTTTTTTCATCGTATTTCTCAATGAAAACTACACTTTCTAAAGCTAACCTCTAAAACCACTCAGAGATATCAAGTAAGGCAGAAACCTAATTCAAAGTTGTTAAAAGAATTTGACACGCCAACAGAGAAATCGGTTATTAAAGCAAACAGGACCTTCAAAAATTAAAATTTCCTATTAATCTTCTACAAACAAATAAAAAATTCTAACCCTCTAAAACCTAAAAAATTTTTCCATTCAAAACCACGCACCCGTACCTAACCTCTACTCTCTAACGGGCCTTGCTTACCACTAAAAATGGCCTTTTAATCGGTCCTTAGGAATTTTCAGGTCTTTTATCTTTAAAATTCTGACAGATAAGTAAGTAAATTTGGTAGTGAAATGTAAATCCTTACCAATTTGAAAATCTAAATCTTCCTCACTTCCTCTTGCTGAGAAGCCGACAAAATTCCGAGCTCTTCAATAATTTCTCTTCTTATTTCCTCCATCATTTCCCTATCATCAACGAAGAGCAAATCTACTTTTTCACCGTTAAGCCTTGCAATAGTTTTAGCCGTTAAAAGGCCAATGTTTATAGCATCCATCATCGCTTTGTCATCAAAAATGGCCTTATCCCGCTTGTGAGAATAGGCTAAACCCCATGGTGGTATAATACATCCCATTGAAGTTAGAGTGGCAACAAGGTAACCAGTGGCCCAAGAGCCACCGTCGTCGGCACCAACAGCTATGGCTGCAGCTACCTTTCCCTCAAGGTAACTTGGCTCTCCGAAGGCTACCATATTTTCTAAAGAGGTCATCCGATCTATGAGGTTCTTTAATTGGCCAGATGGAGCGAACCAATAAACCGGCGTAGAAAAAATAATACCGTCTGCTTCGTACATTTTTTGTAAAATGACCTTTCCGTAATCTTCAAAAATACAAGGGAACTTACAGTAAGGTTCCTCGTCCTTTATACACCCTTCACAGGGTTTAATCTCACCATCATAAACACTTAAAAGCTCGGTTTCAGCCCCCACTCTCTGGGCTCCCTTTAAAGCCGCAATTAAAAGCTGTGCAGAACCACCTTTTTTATGCGGAGAACCAAGAATTCCCAAAACCTTCATACTCCCCCCTGACTTGCTAAGTCATTGAGTATTATTAATATAAGGCAATTTCCTCGAATTTTCGAGGGGTTCAGACATTCCGAGTAAAAGAATGTTTTATAAAACGTGAAGAACATTCTAAAATTAATAAGTGGCAGAGCGTTTGATTTTAATTCTTCTGTATCTTTACCTCCTTTTCAACCTCCCTTTTCCAGACGTTGTAATTAAAAAGTTGCCAAAAACAGCGGACGAAATCGCTATTGAGTTTGAACCTGTTACTTTTCTTAGAAATGAAAAAATCACCATAACAGGGGATTTTGACTCCCTAAGGATTGAAAAAAACGGTTATTCGCAAACTATTTCCAAACCCAACTCTTTCGAAATTTCATTAAACATAGGCACTAACGATTTCCATTTAACTATATTCAGAGAAAAGAAAAGGATAACAAAAACTATTCAGATTTACAGACTCAATAAAAAAATTGAGATAGCAGTTGTAACCTCAGAATTTAATCCCATCTTCAAAATATTCACTCTCCACGGCGTAAGGAAAGGAAACTTAGTCATAAAGCCATTTATAAAGGCAGATAATGAATGGCTGACACTGGAAAAAAATGCCTTACTCAAAGTAAAGAGTCCCGATTTCAAAAAATTTAACGCAATTATCTGCGATAAGAGAACAGCAGCCATCCTTCAAAGGGCGAGTAATCGCCCAATCTGCATTATTGAAGAGAACGAAAATCCAGTAAAATTTACCAACACTTTCATTTTGAGTGATAATTATAAATTAAGGGTAGAAAGCATAACTCTCTCACAAATAAAAAGAGAGGTCAAAGATACCATAATCTGGACAGAACCCAATAAAATACCTGTCTTCTTTCTCGGCAGTGATGGGAATTTTTATCTCAATCTCACGAATCTTTTCGAACTATCTTTAAAAAATCCCGAAATTTGCGATTCTGTGCTGAACACCATTCTTGAGAACATCTCTTATCCGGATCTTAAAATCATAAAGCTAAATGAAATTAGTTATCTAATCAGCGAACCACCCAATCTTCCCAGGAATCTCCTCTTAGAAATTACAAAAAATGGAGACAGAGTTGCAGCCCCGGGCCTTATCAAAGGCTACCTCAAACTAACGCCCCAAAATAAACCTGACACAATTAGAATAACAGCAAAAGTTTTAGAGAAAGCTATTTTTGACACTACTGTTACTCTTCATAGAATCCCTGAAAACAGGCACACAACTAAATTCCAAACCAGATTTAAGATGATTATTACACCATGTCAATCGAGCTCTCTTTTTCTCATTTTACTTTTTATATACACTGCTTTAATTTATACCACTGGAAAGGCAAGGAGGCAGCGAGATGAGAATGGTTGACATTATAAAGAAAAAAAGAGATGGAGAAGCTTTGACACCAGAAGAAATTACCTTTTTTGTGGAAAATTATACAAAAGGCGAAATTCCAGATTACCAAGCTTCAGCATTACTTATGGCCATCTTTTTTAGAGGAATGAACACCGAGGAAACCGTTGTCCTTACAGAATGTATGATGAGATCAGGAGAAATCCTTGACTTATCAGACATTCCGGGTCCAAAGGTAGACAAACACTCAACTGGCGGAGTGGGCGACAAAATTTCCTTACCCCTTGCACCCATTGTAGCATCACTTGGTGTTTATGTCCCAATGATCTCCGGAAGAGCACTTGGACATACTGGGGGAACCCTTGATAAACTCGAATCTATTAAAGGTTTAACGACTGCAATCTCGCCAGACAAATTTAAAAAACAACTTAAAGAAATTGGAGTCGTGATGGCAGGCCAAACTGAAAATTTGTGCCCGGCCGACAGAAAACTTTACGCCCTCAGAGATGTGACTGCAACGGTCGAAAGCATACCCTTGATATCTGCAAGCATTATGTCCAAGAAGTTGGCCGAAGATATTGATGGCCTCGTATTAGACGTAAAAACGGGCAATGGAGCCTTTATGTCGAAATATGAAGATGCCAAGAAATTGGCTGAGACCATGGTTGGCATTGGAAAAGGAATGGGGAAAAAGGTAAAGGCATTCATTACCAATATGAACCAACCCCTCGGCTTTAAGATAGGAAATGCACTGGAAGTAGAAGAGACAATTGAAATCTTAAAAGGAGAGGGCCCCGAGGACGTTCGAGAACTAACTTATGCCTTAGCCTCTGAAATGCTTATGATTGCTGGCAAAGTCAACTCAAGAGAAGAGGCTATAAAGAGCATTGACAATGCTATTAAATCAGGAAAAGCGCTGGAAAAATGGGAAGAGTTGGTAAAATATCAAGGTGGCGATCTGGAATACATGTATTCAAAGGATTTTACCAGAACTAAGAATATTTACGAACTAAAAGCTAATACTGAAGGTTACCTCTTCTCTTACAACACATATCTAATTGGAGTTGCCGTTTCTGTGCTCGGCGCAGGCAGAAGTACCAAAGACGACAAAATTGACCCTCAGGTGGGAATAATACTCCGTAAAAAGGTTGGTGATTCTGTGAATCATGGCGAAACAATAATGGAGGTAAGGTATAACGACGAAAGGAAATTCCGACAAGCTCTCGAAATTTTGCAAAACTCATTCACAATAAAAGAAGAAAAACCTTTAAAGGAACCACTCATATTTGAATGCGTGGAGTAAATCCTTGATTTTTCCAATAAATTCCACTATAATTTAACACAATTGGGAGGTTTAAAAATGGCAAAACAAGTTAAAAAAGTGCATAAAGAGGAGTTGAGGCGCGACCCGGTTAGAGAAGCTATACTTTCGACAATCGCATTTTTCAGGAAAATCACAAAATTTAAATATTTTTGGTATGGGCTTTATGGGCTGGGAGGCGTTTTAGTCATCTTACTTGCCATAGTTTTATATAGAAATGCAACAAAGCCAAGAATATCAACAGAAGCTGACTTCATGCTTCTCCAAACAATTGTTTACATTTCCCAACAAGATACAACGCATGTGCCTCAACTCCTGCAGGAGCTCACCACCAAATACAGAACCACAACTTCCGGGCAAAAGGCATACTATTATGGCGGCCTTTACTATCAGAAGTTGGGTGATATAAAAAAGGCACTTGAATACTATAAGAAATTTTTAAATTCACCTGTTGAAGACAAATTACTGCGAACATTAACATATGCAAATCTGTCGGATATCTATGTAGACATGAAAAAATTTAGTAAGGCCTTAAATTTTATTGAGAAAGCTGAAAAAAGTGCACCCTCCGAACCTTTAAAGGCTTATTATCACTATAAAATGGCAAGAATTTATTTCGCAAAGGGTGACATCAAAAAATCCAAAGAAACTCTTGAAGCTTTTACTAAAAAATTCCCGAAATCCTCCCTGACCCAAACAGTTAATGAAGAATTGCTTTTCCTTAAAGGGATGCTCGGGGAGGTGAATTGAACCACATGAATTTACCATATTATAACGATTTTACCGCAAGCCTCAAGAAAGTAGTTGAAAGGGCAAAAGAAGAGGCTTCAAAGGAAGGGATTAGTTCTACTGTTAATCTTGAACACTTAATTCTTGGAATTTTAAGTACCCAGGATGGAAGTGCATACGCCTTCTTAGAAGAAGAGGGTGTTTCCTACGAACGTTTTAAAAGGGCTCTCGAAAGATTAAGGTCGCCGAGACTTTTCCTTGAACACCCTATTAGTGCCAAAGAAATTAGATTTAGTGCAAAATGTATAAAAGCCTTTGAACTTGCGAAGGATGAGGCCCTTAAATTACACAAACAATACATTGGAACCGAGCATCTTTTGCTCGGAATATTAAGAATCGAAGAGGATATTACTTACAGGATTTTAGTTATTGATTTTAACATTACTTACGAAGTAATCCTGGACAAAATTTTGAGAAGCTCTCGTGAAGGCGAAAGAGTCGGACTCAAGAGCAATAAGTTAAAAAATCTTGAGACCTTTTCTACTGATCTAACAAAATTAGCTAAAGAAGGCAAACTTGACCCGGTTATTGGCAGAGAACGAGAGATTGAGCGTGTATTGCAAATCCTTGCCAGAAGAAAAAAGAACAATCCGGTATTGATTGGTGAGCCAGGAGTCGGTAAGACAGCAATAGTAGAAGGAATTGCTCAAAGAATTGCACAGGACCAAGTTCCTGACTCATTGCTTGATAAAAGAATTCTTCAATTAGACCTTACCGCAATCGTAGCAGGTACAAAATACAGGGGACAATTTGAGGAGAGGCTCAAAGCCATAGTGGATGAAGCCAAAGACTCTCCTGACGTAATTCTTTTCATAGATGAACTTCATACCGTTGTAGGCGCAGGTGCAGCAGAAGGTTCCCTTGACGCATCCAACATTCTGAAACCTCCCCTTGCAAGAGGTCAGATTCAGATAATTGGAGCAACCACTTTAGAAGATTATAGAAAATACATAGAAAAGGATGGAGCTCTTGAGAGAAGATTCCAGCCTGTATTTGTTGAACCACCAACGGTGGAGGAGACCATCGAAATACTTTACGGACTTAAGGAAAAATACGAATCTTTTCACGGTGTCAAATATACTGATGACGCGATTGAAGCGGCAGCGAAACTTTCAGACAGGTACATTACAGACCGATACTTGCCTGACAAGGCTATAGACGTCCTCGACGAGGCAGGTGCAAAAGTTAAGTTAAAAACTCAAGAAAATGACGAAATTCTCGAAGAGCTCAAGAAAGACTTAGAAAATGTGAAACGGGCAAAAGAACTCGCAAAAGAAAAACAAGATTTTGAAACGGCTTCTCTATTGAAAGAAAGGGAAGACCGCTTAAAAGAACAAATAGCGGAAAGAAAGAGAAAATTGAGAAGCAGAGGCGAACCCCTCCTGGTCACTAAAGATAACATTGCAGAAATCATCTCATTGTGGACGGGAATCCCAGTAACAAGACTTGCCGAAAGCGAAATGGAAAAACTCTTAAAGATGGAAGAGGAAATGAGAAAAAGGATTATAGGACAGGATGATGCCATTTCTGCTCTTGCAAAAGCCATTAGAAGGTCTCGAGCAGGCATAAAAGACCCAAGAAGACCAATTGGCTCCTTTATTTTCCTTGGACCAACAGGTGTTGGAAAAACAGAGACAGCAAAAGTTCTCGCTGAGTTCCTCTTCAACGACAGGGACGCAGTTATAGAGATCAACATGTCAGAGTACATGGAAAAATTCAATGTAAGCAAATTAATTGGTGCTCCACCCGGCTATGTCGGATACGAAGAAGGTGGACAGCTTACTGAAAAAGTAAGAAGAAAACCCTACTCTGTTATACTTTTTGACGAATTTGAAAAGGCAGACCCAGAAGTATTTCACATCCTTCTCCAAATAATGGAAGAAGGCGTCCTCACCGATAGTTTTGGTAGAAGAGTAAGTTTTAGAAATTCAATAATAATATTAACATCAAACATTGGAACAAAAAGCCTCAGCAAAAACAAAATGCTTGGTTTCAAAACAGAGGACTTTGCCAAAACCTTCGAAGAAACTAAAGAATTTCTTCTTCAGGAACTGAAGAATGCTATACCCCCAGAATTGTACAATCGTGTTGACGAAATCATCATATTTAAACCACTTACAAGAGAAGACTTGCTTAAAATAGTTGATCTTCAGCTTGCAGACCTTGAAGCAAGGATTAAAGAGCTTAACCTTAAAATTGAACTGACCCCCGAGGCGAAGGAATTTCTCATTGAAAAGGGTTACGAACCCGAATTCGGTGCACGTCCTTTGAGGAGAACAATAAGAAAGTACATAGAAGAACCTCTATCAGAACTTATCCTCGGCAAACATTTAAGTGAAGGAGCCTTTGTCAAAATTTTAAGAAAAGGAGAACAACTTGATTTTGAGGTAATACAACCAGAACCTGCTAAAAAGGGAGGTTAATCCTTGTTTTCCAAAATCCTCATTTTGCTACTGGCCAGCCAAACTTTATTAGTAAAAGATGTAAAGGTAGAAAATATAAACTGGTGGGACCAACAAACGATAATAAACGCCTTGGGCATTAGAAAGGGACAAAGTATATCGCCCACCTCCATAAGGTCCGTCCTTAAAAAAGCATATCTAACCGATTATTTTGATGAGCTTTACTTAAAAGCGACAGCAGAGGACCAAAAAGCAGACATATTGTTGAAAATCAGGGAAAACCCAAAATTAAAAGAAATTACCTTTGAAGGTTTAAAATCCTTGAAACCATCAAAAATAAAAGATACTCTCGGAATAAAGGAAAACATCCCTGTCAGCGGTGCTACCCTTTTCAAACTAAAGAACTACATTCTTGAGGAGTACAAAAATAAAGGATACTACGGAACTGAGGTAAAAATGAGCCTTTCCGAACCCGATGAAAAGGGCTACGTGAAGATATCAGTCAGTGTAAAAGAGGGTCAGAAAGCAAGAATTAAGGAGATCATATTCCATGGGAATACCCACTTCACCTCAAGCAGGCTTAAAAGAGTGATGAAAACTAAAGAGAAAAAAACCATTATTTTCACTGGCAAATTTGATGAAGAGAAGTTCAACGAAGACTTAAAGAAACTTAAAACCTTTTACCTAAACAACGGTTTTCCCGAAGCAAGAATTGACTCATTTAAAAATGAAGTGAAGGGAAAAGACCTTTTTGTCCATATTTACATAACGGAAGGCAAAAAATATTACTTCGGCGACATCTCCATTGGAGGCAACAAATTCTTTTCGGAGCAGGAGCTTTTGAAAAGGGTAAAAATTAAAAAGGGAACAATTTATTCTCAGAAAAACATCGACAAGTCTATAGAAGAACTCACGTCAATATACGGGGATTCGGGTTTTCTATACGTTAATATCACGCCCTTCCAGGAAGGGATTAAAGATTCAAGCATTGACATTAAATTTTACATTTTTGAAGGTCCAAGAATCAAGATAAGAAAAATTGACATAGTTGGGAACACAAAAACCCACGATGAGGTAATAAGAAGGGAACTTGATGTGTTTCCCGGCGAGTACTTTTCAAGGGAAAAGCTTATTAAAAGCCAGCGAGACCTTTACTACATGAACTTTTTTGAAAACGTTGAAGTTAACTTTACGCCTACAAACGATTCAAACCTTGTCGATCTGGTCTTTAAAGTTTCAGAAAAATACACAGGAAATGTGGGATTGGGAGCTACCTATTCTCAGCTTGATGGTCTTTCCTTCTATTTCCAAATTCAGCAGCCTAACTTTAGAGGAAAAGGGGAAATCGTTAACTTTTTGATAGAATATGGATTCAAAAAAAGGAATTTTCAGATAAGTTTTACTGAACCGTGGCTATTTGGAAAGAAACAGCAGGCAGGCTTTAGTTTATACTCCCTCACTACATACTATCCTCAATACACCGTACAGCGAAACGGAGGTAATATTAGCTACGGCAAAAGGCTTTTCAACGATTACTGGAGAATTTTCACTCAATACACCTTGGAAAAAACTAATGTCTACGATATTGACAGTATTCTCTTAACTCATCCCTATTATTCATACTGGGCGCAAAAGGGCTGGCAATGGTCCTCCGCTATAAATTACAATCTTTCTTTCGACAATAGAGACAGATTTTTTAACGCAACAAGGGGCAATATCTTCTCTTATCGCGGGGAACTCTCTGGTGGACCACTCAGAGGAGATATCCACTTTATAAAACAAGAATTCGAATTTTCAAAGCTTTTTCCTGTGAGCAAATTCTTTATCTCAGCAGCCTCATTAAAAACGGGGTACATCCGTGGCATTTCTCACCCTGATTCAGTACCTTTTTACGAGAGGTTTTTCTTAGGTGATGTTGGAACATATGGACTGAGGGGATATGAGGCGAATAGTGTAGGACCAATTGAAAACGGAGTTAACATCGGTGGAAGAATTTACTTCATTTTTACCTTTGAGCAAAGATACAGAATAAATGACAACATGTATCTGCTGGCATTCTTTGATGCGGGTAATTCCTTCAAAAATGTGAACACATTAAGGCCTTTTATCGTCAAAAAAGGTGTGGGTGTCGGAATAAGGATGGAGATTCCACTTATGGGTGTAATTGGATTTGATTTTGCATATGGAATAGACTCAAAGAAATGGATGCCCCACATACAGGTTGGAACTTCATTCTAAGGCTTAAAAGGAGGTGTAAAATGGCCAAAAAATTAAAATTTGCTCTTCTTATTATATTTATTTTCCTCGCAGGAACAATAAGTGGATTCATTATAACAGCGCAATTAAAACTCTCCAATTTAGAAGGTAAAGATACAAAGCCTTATTTCGTAGAGGGCGATTCAGGAACATTGGAAAGTCCCTTCGTCCGCGTCGCTGAAATCGCGACTCCCGCTGTGGTGAACATTTCTACGGAAAGAGTTGTAAAATTCAGAACAAGCCCGTTCTTTGACGAAAATGACCCATTTGAGCAATTTTTCAGGAAATTTTTTGAAATGCCTATCCCATCTATTCCAAGGGAATACAAATCTACAAGCCTCGGTTCAGGATTTATATTCAGAAGGGATGGAGATAAATATTACATCTTGACAAACAACCATGTAATCAAGGACGCCAGTAAGATAATTGTAAAACTGAATGATGGAACAACTATAACTGGTGATAACGTAAAGGTGCTCGGCACTGACAAAAGCACTGATCTTGCAGTTTTACAAATTAAGACAAAAAAAGAGATCCCTGTTTTAAAACTGGGGGATTCAGATAAAATAAGGGTTGGAGATTGGGCAATAGCGGTCGGTAATCCCTTCGGTCTCGAAGGCACTTTAACGGTGGGAGTAATTAGCGCCAAAGGGCGCTCAGGTATCCCACTCCCGGAGGGTCCTATTTATGAAAACTTTATCCAAACAGATGCTGCCATTAATCCAGGCAACTCTGGCGGGCCCCTTTTGAACATCCGGGGAGAGGTAATCGGTATCAATACCGCAATAACTTCGCCTTCCGGTGCTTACGCCGGTGTTGGTTTTGCGATCCCAATCAACACTGCCAAATTTGTTGTAGAACAGATACTGAAAAAAGGCAAAGTAATAAGAGGATATCTGGGAGTTTATCCACAGGCGATGACCCCAGACCTTGCAAAAACCTACAACCTTGACAGGGTTTACGGAGTACTTGTAGCAAAAGTATTAAAAGATAGTCCCGCGGATAAAGCCGGACTTCAGGAAGGCGATGTAATTTTAAAATTTAACGGTAAAGAGGTTTCAGATGTTGAAAACTTTCGACTAATGGTAGCACACACTCAGCCCGGCGAAGTAGTCACGCTCGAAGTGGTCAAAGAGAATGGAGTAAGGAAAACTCTGAAAGTCAAAATAGGTGAATATCCAAATGAATCACCGAAACAAGAAGAACAGGAAGACATTTCTGAAAGTGAAGAGGCTAAAAATCCAGAGGCGAGCTGGCTTGGAATGACCGTAATAAGTACAGAACTGGCAAGACAATACAATCTTTATTCCGGCAATGAAGCAGGTGTCGTTGTTAAAAGTGTGGAGCCTGGCTCCGTTGCAGACTTTGCTGGAATCGTAAGAGGTGATCTTATACAAAAAATAGGCGAGTATCAGATCAAAGATATAAGTGATTTTGTTAAAGCCTCAAAAGCGTATAAAAATGCACAGGGTCCACTCAGGTTTAAAATCTTGAGAAATGGAATGCCCATTTTTATAGCGGTAACAGTGAGATGATTAGATACCCAAAACACGCAGGAACCTTTTATCCCGACACCCAAGAGGAGTTAGAGAGATTCTTCAAAGAATTTGAAAATAAAAAGATTTCCGCTAATATAAATTTCAATGTTACAGGTGCAGTAGTCCCACACGCAGGATACATCTATTCGGGCTATACTGCATACAATACATATCGAAATATTTTTGATAAAAACAAGTATAAAACTGTTGTGATTCTTGGGCCTTCCCACTATGTATACTTCAGGGGTATAGCGGTTTGGCCGGAGGGAAAATGGATTACACCCCTTGGAGAGGCAATCATAGACTCGGAAAGTGCCGAGAAAATAATAGACGGTAAAATTTTCATTGAGGCTCCCGAAAATCATTTGAAGGAGCATTCCATAGAGGTCCAGGTCCCCTTCATTCAGTACTTATCACCCGATTCAAAAATCCTTCCACTCCTTGTGGGCGAAATGGAACGCGAAAAAATAAAAGAAGCCGGTAAATTTCTTGCAAAAACACTAATCAGTACCCATAAGATTTTAATAATCGCAAGTTCTGACCTCTATCACGGCTATTCTTACAGAGAATGCCTTGAAACTGACAGGAATACCATTTCCAGAATCTTAGAAATGGATCCAGAAAAATTTCTGGAAGAATCTGAAAAAGGTAACATAATGGCCTGTGGTGAGACAGGGATTGCTATTTTGCTTTATGCTGTGTCAGAATACCTTGAAAATCCACAAGTACAACTCATCCACTACACAAATTCGGCTGATGTTACCGGAATAAAGGGTGGATACGTGGTGGGTTATGCAGGTATAGTTATGGGAGGATAAAATGGAAGTACTAAACCTGACACAAGAAGAAAAAAGGACATTGCTGGAATTAGCAAGAAGGTCTATTGAAAATAAACTAAACAACCTGAAAGACCCTGCTTTAGAAAATCCCACTCCTAATTTGCTAAAAGAGGTTGGGGCTTTTGTTACCCTCAAAAAACACGGTGAACTTAGAGGTTGTATTGGTTACATCACAGGCATCAAACCTTTGTGGAAGGCGATTGTTGATCTGGCAAAAGAATCTGCTTTCCATGACCCTCGCTTTCATCCAGTTAGAAAAGAAGAATTGAAGGATATTGACATTGAAATTTCAGTTTTAACACCTCTTGAGAAAATAGACGACATCAACAAAATTGAAGTGGGAAAGCACGGGATATTAATTAAGAGAGGGTTTTATCAGGGGTTGTTGCTTCCACAGGTCGCAGTGGAAGAAAATTGGGATAGAATTACCTTCCTGGATCACACCTGTTTGAAAGCGGGGCTCTATCCAGGATGCTGGAAAGATGAAAGAACGGAAATTTATATTTTCGAAGCTCTGATTTTCAGCGAAAAAGACTTAGAATAAAAAGTTATATCCTGCCCTGATTTTGCTCGAAACAATGAGGCTTTTTGAATAGAATCCTTCTACAAAAAATTCACCATTTTTATAAGGTCTTCTTATTAAAAAATTTATTCCATACCTTTTTGAAGTTGGAACTACCATTGGGAGAGTAATTTTTAGATTTATGGGGTAAATCAAATAAAGAGATGCTGAGACCTTTATTTTATCAGAGCTTTTAAAAATGTTACCCTCTAAGTGCAACCCCGGGAAATTCAAAGTTTCAAAACGTGTATAATCCCATCCTGCCGTCAATGTGATGAAATCGCGTGCAAAGGTAAAGTAACTGCTCCAAACCGAATAATTAACGGGCGCCTCCAGGTAATCTCTGAACTTAAGATTCAAGAAAACCGACATAAAAAGAGGAAACTTAAGATCAAGCTCATTACTTTCGGTACGACGCCCATTTATGACGTTGGACAAGTTCTTTCTCAAGCTCTGCCAGATTAACTCAAATTGGTTCTTTCGAAAATTACCAGTTATAACAGTGTTATCTGAAAGATTAGAAAGGACTCTCTCAAATTGCAAAGAACCACTAAAACTGTACTCAAAATTAGCCCCAAAGGAGTATGACTTCTGCAGAATGGTATCCAAAACCCCAAGAGAAATCAATTCCCTATCGTATCTTCCATTCACGTCCGGAACGAAAAGACCTGTACCTTCGTCATAATTAAACATTCCCATGGGCGTCTTGTAATACCTCTCCTCCTGGAGTGGCAATAATGCAGGTGTCAGAGAAAAAGAACCATTAATTGATAACCAATCCGTAAGCTTTGTTGTACCGATCAACCTGTAAAGAATTGAGGATTGATATTCAGGAAAATAGAACAAATCTGCAGAAAACGCGCTCTCGCCATCAATATGATCAAACCCAGCCCTTGAAAACCATAATAATTTATTATTCTTGCTATCGATACTCGTACCCAAAAGATAATTAAGCCCCAAAAGGGTATCAGACAGAAAAAGCTTCACATTATTGCCCCTTGAGACCAACAAACTAAAGGAAGGCAACTTTTTTAACTGTAAGCTTGCAAGCGCTTTATAATCCACACTGCCATTGCGACTCAAAATTCCTCTTACATAAAAGGGACCCAATCTACTCTCAAGAGAAGACAGGAAAATCCTACTTCCTCCAGCAGATCTAAAGGAAGCATTTACAGAGGTTGCAATTTTCTTTAAATCGAAAAAAAGGTCAAACTGATTCCTGAAACTGTTAACTTTATCACCCCATAAAGGATCTATCTCCTCATCAAAGGTGGAAAAGTTAGGACTACGATTACGCAATTTTACATGAAAGTTGGCAAATTCCGTGTAAATATGACGGCTAAATTCAAACTCGTACCCTATATTATCATCGTCACTTTTCGTACTTAAAGTGTTTAAATCTTTATAACTTAATCTCCCGGAAAATTTGAAAGAGCCGTTGTAGAGGATTTCTCCAAGAGTAATAAGAGATGGCGGGACTAAATTCAACTCTGGCTCGTAAAAACCATTGCCTTTTCCCACAAACCTATAACCCCCTAAAAGGTTATCAAAGATATAACTGCCTTGCCCTTCTCCTACAAATGAAAAATAAACTTGGTAATCGCCCCTACCCTGCCCTACAAAAACATAAATTGAATCTTGCAATATGTAATCGCCCTTTATTGTTTTAATGCCTCCCACATAAGTAAAAAGAGCACAAGAATCACCTGCTTCTCTAAAATACTCAAGTATTTCCGAAGGAAGGCCTGAATAATGTTCCTTTGTTGAATTAAGTTTCTTGAATTCAACATTTATATTGCCAAATTCCCCCTTTACGCCGGTTAAAAGCGAAGGTGAAGATGAATAGGTACTATATTCTACATAAATTATGTCACCGGGCAAAACTTTCAAATCCTTCAAATAAAGGGCACCTGAAGAATAATCAAATGAGTAACGTGTTTTATCCAAAATGGAACCATTCAAAAATACCCGAACGGATCCCGGTACAATCAAATAGCCATAATCAACGAAGTAAGGCCCCGGGTAAAAATCTCTATACTCAATAATCTTCTTCTTCCTTGTCTGTTCGGTACTTCCATAAACCACCTTAAAATTTTTGTAAATCCCCTCAAAACCAAGTAGTTTTCTTCCCTCGTAGTAAAACTTTCCCAGGTTAAGCCCGAACCCTCTAACATCTTCAAAGCTTAAATATACTTCATCAACATCTTCAACGGATTTGCTGTAGTAATCGCTCCCATAATAAGTGTAGTCATCTTTTAAACGAGCATTTAGGAATGTAGTTTCAGAAAGTTTACCCCTTAATTTCAAATCGAGGGATTGTGAAAGGTCGAAGGTAAACCCTTGAAAGATTACAAATACTCCTTTAGAACCTTCAAAATCAAAACTACTGCTGACAGTATCAGTAAAGACCTCTCCCAAAACTAAATTGGCAGAAGTATCCTCAACCACCCTCGGGTTTGTAAACCTTAACGTATCACTTACAAGAAATATTAGGAGAAAAAACACTTACTTTATATTAAGCACCGCTTTTATTATTTTCTCATCTACTCCAAACTTGGAGAGGAATTGCTCTCTTTCCTTTTTGATTCTTGCAACCCACTCATTATATTCATTCAGCCGACCCTGTTTTTCGTAAAGTATCCGGGGATAGAGGATTTCGGGTGGAACCTTCTCCAGAAGTCTACTATTCTCGGGTGCATTAACATCCACAATTAAATACCCAAAATCTGGATCTTCTTTCCATTTGATTTCATTCCTGAACAGAGCTTCCAACATAGCTGTAGAGTGGGATATCTTCACTTTCATAGCAATCCCCTTTTTCTCATCCAGCTGATCTCCACCTACATACCCGGTATTCATCATCCACGTTACAAATCCTGTATTTCTGGACATAAGCTCCCTGAATCTTTCGGCCTGAAGCTTATGATTGAGAGGGAAAAAGGGCTGGGTAAAGGGAGACCTTGTCTTTCCTCTTTCCTTTCCCGCTGCTGAAGTCTTTGATGTTTCACCAAGCATAAAGTAACCAGCAGCAATCTCAGGATTAGGGAACAGAACTATACCGGGGGTTGCCGCGTCCTTCCCCTCATCACGATTTAAAATTCCAATATATTTTAAAGGCGGAAGATTATGCAAATCAGCAACGTTATCAATTGTCTTCAAAGGAATGATGGACCTGCCATTTTGAGTCCAGACAACAAAGTCCCAACCATCTTTGGGAATACCATATTCATCAACAACATCTTCAAACTTAACTTCCCCATTAATATACGCATCAATGTTAGCTGGATCGTTTCCCGTAAGTATAAAAATTTCCCTATATCTTCTAACCTCTTCGGGAGTTAGTGCCTCTTTTGAAAAGTCATAGGTTCCATCCTCATTCATATAAACGTTTTCAACCCATGCGGAAGGGTCAACAGTACCTTTATAGATTACAGGCTCTGTTTTTTCTGTTAATCCAAAGGTTTTCGCAAAACACCCGTTTTCTGTTATAGAGTAAGAGCCATCAGGCCAGAGCGTGATCATATCGTCCTGTATGGGCATAGAGTGTTCACCATGTTTTACAAAGGTGGTAGTGGTCTTACCCGTTCCAGAAAGTCCGAGGATAGCTACAGCATAATCTTTTCCATTTATCCTGACAGATTTGGCCCCTGCGTGTAGAACAAGTCCACCTCGTAAGTAAAAATAATGGTTAAGCATCCTTAGAATACCCTTTTTACTTTCCCCAAAATAGTCGGAATTTATCACATAGGTCACATAATTATCAAGATCCACAAGAATGGCCATTTTTCCTGGAAGGTCATTAAGTTCAAGTCCAGGAGTGTACACAACTTTAAATACCGGTTTAAACTCCTTTTCGACCCAGTCGGGACCCTCTATTTCTTCGCGTGAAAACATCATAACCTGCTGCATACCAGCAACATTAGCCGCCTCCATAGTATAAAAAGCCTGTATAGGTACTGCGGTCTCTCCAATCCCGTAGTACCCCTGAATCTCGATCAGTTCACCCTTGGATTCAATAAATTCCCTTTGAAGATTAATATATTTCTCTGCCCTTTCAGGACTCATGACTGCTGAAGAGAACTCCGAAGCCCTACTTTCATCGGCGATGATGTATGTAAATTTCTCCATTCTTGCCTTACGCAGTGTTATTCTGTTAATATTCCCGTAAGCAGAAACAAGACAGGTAGGAATGTACTTCAAAGCCAGTTCTCTCAGTTCCTTTTGAGTTGGGTTTACACGATACTTAACATTAAAAGGCTTATCCTTTTGGGCTATTATCTCTCTGATTGACATCTCCATCTCCTTTTTACAAGACAAGGTCCTTAGGAACGTAGGTCAAATTAATGGTATTCCCATTCCCATCTATGTAAAGGGTATCCTCAATCCTTATACCAAAACCCTTAGAAGGATAGTATAACCCTGGTTCAATGGTGAAAACATCACCTTTTTCAAGGGTATGTTCCGAATTCAAGTTTATAACCGGTAACTCATGAACATCAAGGCCTACACCATGACCAAGACTGTGAACGTATCCTTCCTGAGCTTGAGGATTCTTCCTGAGTGTATCATGTCCCTTTGACTCAAAGTAATTAACAACAAGCTCCTCTAACTCTTTGCAAGCCTTACCTACCGTTGCCTGTTTAACCGCCTCTTCCTGAATATATTTAACCTGTTCATAGGCATCAATGACTTCATTGGAAGGTTCTCCGAAAGAATAAGTTCTTGTCATATCAAAGTAAAAACCACCCCCGTATTCCTTCGGGTAGATATCGAACACGACCGGTACACCAACCCTAATGGGCTCTTCATCATTTCCGTGATTATGAGGCACTCCACCATCCCTTCCTTGCGCAATAATCATCCCAGAAGAATCAAGTAGCCCCCTTTTAATCAGCTCGTTTCGAAGGAACACCCTCGCCATGCCAATGGTGAATGGGTTCCCGTTATCCTCAAGATGGCCATTTACCCGTTTCAACCCCTTCAAGTAATTGATTAAAGTCAGGAAAGCTTCCTGAGTTCTCTCCGCAACAGACTTTATTTTTTCTATCTCATCCTCAGTTTTTTGACGCCTTGCGCTGTACACTATATCTTCTTTTATAGGTGGAAATTCAATACCCTTAAGTTCCGATGAAATTTTCTTGAAAACTTGAAGGGACACATTATTGAACCTCTCACCCTGGAAATAGATTTTACCCTTTACCCCAAACTTTTCGAAAATTCGTACATAGTAGGAGAAACCGCGTTCAACAGGGTCTTTAATTTGATTCAGCTCTCTAAGATTTAAAGAAGAAAAAGATACAAGATTGAAATCCGTAAGATGCTTAACGTTATCGCGCTCCATATCAATATGTACAAGAATCGGTGACTTTCCTCTTTCCTTTAGAAAGATACCCGAACCGATATGTGCTCCGCGGGTGAGATAGAAAAGGGAGGTAGCAGAGCCACTCCCTTCAACCACTACCCAATCAATACCATATGCAGCCATTAAAGAATCAATTCTTTCCGCATTCATGGGATAATATTAAATCTAAGTTCTTGAATAAACAAAAATCAGAGAACAGGCCTCAGCAAATCTTTCAATCTTTCAACAATTCGGGTATTATTGTCGCCTTCCATATAAGTTGTGATACTTGCTGAAAACTTAACATTTTTGCAGGGAGGAAAAGACCCGGACCGTAGAATATTTAAAACCCTCTGATAAACAACATCAGTTCCAGTTGAATTTGTGAATGGAAGAAGCACCACAAAGGAGTTGTTTGATAATCTCCCACAAATATCCGCTTTCCTCAAATTTTCTTTCAATGTCTTAGCAATATTGGACATTGTGGTCTCTACCTGATACTTCCCATAAATGTTAACGAGTTTTTCGTAATTTTCAACACGAATCATGAGAACAGAAAAGTCAATTCCATAACGTTTCGCCTGTTCGCATTGTACATCGAGCATTTCCCTGATCAGTACCTCACTATATGTCTGGCTGATCAAGTCTTTGTAAGACAATGCTTCGTACTGTTTCTTAAATTCACTCTTCTGATAAACTAATGAATAATAATATGAAAGAAATACAAGTAGATTGTGCTCCTCGGAATCTGGTTCTCTTAACTCGTTAAAGAACAACACGCAAAGGGAATCAACAAAATCCTCTTCAAAGCCAAAGGGAATTGCCCATCCAGAAACGTACCCTGCTTCAATTACAAGTTCTTTTAGACTTCCCCATCTTTGCTCTTCATTTATAATAATCGGCATTCCAACCTTTAAGTAAGATTCATTTTCAACTTTGATTTGTATCCTATCCCTCAGCACTTTATAAGATTCATCGGTCCCATAAACTATAAAAAACCTTGAGAGCTCCGTTCTGCTTCTTCTCAAAAGTATTGCACTTGAAGCGCCAAAAATTTCACACAGAGTTGGAAAAGTAGTAGCGACAAACTCCGGGAAAGTCGAAATCTCCAAAGAAACCTGGAGCAAATCTCTCAAATTTACAATTACTGAACTACTCGGACTCTGCCTAAGCTGTTCAATCTTGTACAGAGAAAAGACAAAGAAAACAATACCCTCAACTTCGTACTTCTGGGAAATAACTTTGTAGAACTCTCCCTTTATGCTTGTATCAATTACAAGGTCTTCGGCTATTTCTATTTGCATTATCTCTTTCAAATTAAGACCTATTAAATCATCTCTTTGAACATCAAAGAGAAGTGCAAAGCCGACAGACGCATCGAGAATATTCCCATTAAAGTCCGTCAGGACCATGGGAAGGGGGTTTGCACCGAAAGCGGTTTTGTATAGTTCTCTTTCAAACATAAAAAAATTATAACTAACCAGTTCTGTTTTAGCAAATTTTTTTTTAAAAATTGACTGAATAAGCGATTAAATCTATAATTTAAGCAACGCGGAGGGTTTATATGTTTAAAGAGGATAAGGTAAAATGGTTAGTTTTTATTGTAATCGGTTTGTTCACATGGTTCATATTTTTTATGACCACCGCCCCCACTATTGTTTTCTGGGATGTTGGTGAATTCCTCGCTTGCTCCGTAATATTCGGAGTTCCACACCCACCAGGAACTCCACTCTATGTGTTATTGGGAAGATTTATGACCATTCTTCCCCTTCCCGTTGATGCAGTTTATAAAATCCTTCATCCAGGAAGCTATCCTGTAAATGCAGTATTGAAAATAACTCTTATAGCTATGCTTACCGGTGCTTTAACAGCAAGCTTTATCTACCTTATCCTCTATGACCTCATTAAAATGCTTTATAAAGAAACACCGCCGCTTTTTGCCCATATAGCCGGCATTTTTGCCGGTTTAATGGCCGTGCTTGCAAAAGTAAACTGGGAAAACTCGATAGAAGCAGAGACTTACACCCCTGCAAACTTCATAATAGTTTTTCTAACGTGGCTTGCATTGAAATGGTATAGAGAAAAGGATGATCCTGCCTCAACAAGATACCTAATATTCTCAGGTTATTTACTAACTCTTGGCATTGGATTTCATCTTACCTCCTTTGCCTTCTTTCCCGCACTGTTGTTATTCACTTTCATTGTAAAAAAGGAACTTTACTTGGATAAAAATACCATTGCTCTTCTCGGAATCACCTTATTCCTGCTTGCATCACTTCAAATCGCATATGAGCCTTCTACCCTTGGTATAGCCGTTTTGGTGCTCGGTGTAGCTTTAATGGCGTACTACATCCTAACAGAAGTATTCAAAAAATTTAAAGGTGCCGAAATCCCCTATGAAATAATCTGGATAATACTCGCCTTGGTATACATAGCGGGCCTTGCTACTAAAAGCCCGTACCTTATCATTGGAGGTGCACTACTTATAACTGCTCTGTTATATTACGAAGCAAAGCTCTATAAAGACTGGAAGGGGCTTGCTGTACTCTTTATGTTCCTGGGTTTTGTGCTTGAGATTACCATGGTGTTACGGGCAGTTCATAATCCCTACATCAACGAGGCAGATCCTTCAACTTTCAGGGCCTTCATGGATGTACTCACAAGAAAGCAATATGGTCCGATGAACATGTTACCGAGGAAAATCCCCTTATTTGATCAGCTCAGAAACTATTGGGTTTACTTCAGCTGGCAGTACCAACATCTATTAATTCCAATAACTGTTTTGGGAATATTTGGTATAATTTCACATATTTCAAAAGATAGAAAGACTCTTGCACTGGTGGGATTTACCTTTCTAATCTTGAGTCTTGGTTTTCTCTGGTACCTTAATTTAAAAGACTCTCCATCCCAACCAGTAAATCCTTTAAATCCCACAGAGGTTCGTGACAGGGATTACTTCTATTCAGGAGCCTATATATTCTTTGCCCTTTACGCAGGCTTCGGTCTATTTGAGATTTTACGACTAATTTACGAAAACCTTAAGAAAAATTTACTTGTTCCTTCGCTATTCGGCGTCATAGTTACCGCAGGAGCGGTCTTCGGACAAATACACGTATATTACCCCATATTGGACCGTTCGGGAAACTATCTTGCAGAAGATTACGCATACAACCTGCTCATCTCACCAGGGTCTAAGGAAAAGTGTGTACTCTTCACTAATGGAGATAACGATACCTTCCCACTGTGGGCGAATCAAACGGTATTGGGAATTGGAACTAACGTAATAATAGCCAACATGAGCCTTTTAAACACCAATTGGCATATATACCAGTTGAAACATCAGGGGGCTCCGATTAGCTTTCCCGATTCAGTAATAAAACAGATGCCCCCTATTTTTGTTACCTTAGAAGGAAAAATAATGTACCTTGTCGATCTTATGATTAGAGACCTAATCGCAACTTCCGCTGGATATAGAACGACAGATTACGTCACTTACAATCCATCCAGAGTTTTTCCAGGATACAACTTCCCTAACATTGACATCAAAATACCCAGGATATACCTTGCAACTCCCCAAGAATTTGCCCAAGAAGTGATAGAAAAGGCGGACACCTTTAAGATGCCCATTTTCTTTTCTATGACTGTTTCTCCAGAACATTACAAGGGATGGAATGAATACCTCAGGCTTGAAGGTATGGCAATGCGCGTTATGAATAAAAAGCAAGAAAATCTTCCTGAAATCAAAGAAGGTATCGATATAGCCAGAACCACCTATCTTTTAAGGGCCGGGATGCCATATCAAGAATATATAGAAAAATTTGGCGAAAAGATTCCCCCAACGGAGACCTTTAGATACAGGGGCGTCTTCAACTCGAAAGTTTACAAGGATGACAATCAGGAGAGGATGATCAGGAATTATGCAAGTGTTACATTTAGAACTGCACTATACTATGAAAACAAGGGGATGTACAAAGAGGCGAGAGACGAGTGGGATTTCGCAAGAACTTTTCTCAAACAAATCAGATTGGATGAGTACGCGGTTACAAGAGAACTGCCATTCATCTACTACAAAATTGCAAATCTTTCCTACATTATCGGTGATTACCAGAAAGTAATAGAAGTAATTGATGAGATTAATGAAAAGGTTCAGTATTCTCCATTTTATAGCATAAAAGGTAAGGCTTTAAAAGAATTGGGGAACTTTGATGAAGCGATTCAAAATTTTGAAGTTGCAACACAACTTAATCCACAAGATACTCAATCATACGTTGAACTCGTAGAACTTTATATGAAGAAAGGTCAAAAAGAGAAGGCCCAAAAAGCCTTAGAGAGTTTGTTGAGGATAGATTCAACAAATAAATGGGCCCTTGAAATGAAACAAAAGATTTTTTAGGAGGTAGATATGGCTCACGCTTATACTCCGGGTTTGAAAGTTACAAGAAAAACAATTTTAAGAAAAGAGAGAAGATTACCCTTACCGGGTGAAGTGGTTGTAAAGGTGGGAGACAAAGTTTCCGCCGAAACTGTGGTCGCAAGAACAGAATTACCAGGTAATGTGCAACCTATAAACGTTGCCGGCCTTCTCTCCATACCTCCGCAGGAAATAAACAGTGTGATGATTAAAAAAGTGAACGACCCTGTGAAAAAGGGCGAACCTATTGCCGAGTCAAAAAGTTTCTTTGGACTTTTCAGAAATACCGTTACATCACCAGTAGATGGATATATAGAAAGCATTTCTAACATTACGGGACAGGTTATCCTCAGAGAGCCACCGATCCCAATAACGGTAAATGCCTATGTTGACGGCACAGTAGTTGAAGTAATCCCAAATGAAGGTGTAGTGGTTGAAACAACTGCAAGCTTTATTCAAGGAATTTTTGGGATAGGTGGAGAAACCATAGGGGAGATCATGGTAGTCGTGAATTCCCCCGAGGAAGAACTAACAAAGGACAAAATAACTCCAGAAATGAAGGGCAAAATTCTGATCGGTGGAAGCTATGTTACTTCAGAAGCCTTAAAAGAAGCAGTAAAATGCGGAGTAAAAGGAGTCGTAGTTGGTGCCATCGATGACAAGAATCTAAAGGACTTCCTCGGTTACGATATTGGAGTAGCCATAACCGGTAACGAGCAAAAAGGAATTACCCTTATGATTACTGAGGGATTCGGTAAGCTTCCAATGGCAAAGAGAACCTTTGAACTTTTCCTTGAACTTAATGGAAAAAAAGCTTCAATGAATGGAGCGACTCAGATCAGGGCTGGAGTTATAAGGCCAGAGGTAATTGTTGCAATACCTGATGGGCAGCCAGTTTCAGAAGAAAGCAAGGAAGAGCTCAGCCAAGGTTTGGCAATTGGCACCATGGTAAGGGTAATAAGAGAACCTTACTTTGGTAAAATTGGAAAGGTCACAGCTCTGCCCCCTGAGCTTCAGGTCATAGAAACAGAGGCAAAGGTAAGGGTTCTTGAGTTAGAATTTGAAAACGGCGAGAGAGTTATCGTTCCAAGAGCCAATGTTGAGATAATTGAAGAATAAAGGGATAAAAAGATGCTAAAGAATAACGAACTTGTCCAGGCGAAAATCATTAAAAGAATTGAAGAATCCGCATCCTTTGCAGTTCTTGGAAAAGCAAAAGAACTTGAAAAGAAGGGTGAAAAGGTAATACATTTAGAGATAGGAGAACCAGACTTTAATCCGCCAGAACCTTCCATAAATGCTCTTATCGAATCCTTAAAAAGGGGTGAAACACACTATACTACTGCACAGGGGATAATCGAACTCAGAAAAGCTATTGCAGAATACGAAAAGAATTTCAGAGGAATAAAAATTGAACCAGAACAGATTGTTATAACACCTGGTGCGAAACCAATGATCCTCTTTGCCCTCCTTGCCGCGGTAAACCCTGGCGAAAAGGTACTTTACCCAGATCCAGGATATCTGTCCTATAAAAGCCTGATAAGTTTTATCGGGGCGATTCCCGTGCCCTACAGACTTGACAAGTCAAGAAACTTTGCCATTGACTTTGAGGATCTAAAAGCGAAAATAGATAGGAAAACTACATGTATTATAATCAACACACCCTCTAACCCTACTGGCATGATTCATACACCCGAGGAGCTAACAGAAATAGTAAAGATAGCAAATGAACACGATTTACTTATCATCTCTGACGAAGTTTATTCAAGGATTTACTTTGAAGGGGAAAAGCACCACAGCATTTTAAATTATTCGAACAATCACCACAATATAATTCTGATAGATGCTTTTTCAAAAACCTATGCGATGACGGGATTTAGACTGGGATACGGGGTTGTGCCAAAGGAACTAGTTGGGGCAGTAGTTAAACTCATTCAGAACTCCTTTTCCTGCGTCCCCGAATTCATACAAAGGGCTGGTATTGTTGCATTAAAGGAAGGAGAAGAATTTATAACTTCCATGGTCAATCAATTCCAAGAAAGGAGAGACAAAATTTACAGCATCCTGAAGGATGTAGAAGGAATCCAGATAACTAAGCCAAAAGGCGCATTCTATTTCTTCCCAGAAATCAAAATTAACATAGATTCAACAGAATACGCCAGGTATCTTTTAGAAAACTACAAGGTTGCCCTACTCCCTGGTGATGCTTTCGGCAAAAACGGTAAGAACCATGTAAGAATATCCTTTGCAAACTCTCTGGACAATCTAATTGAGGCAGCAAATAGAATAGCCGATAGCCTCGAAAAGCTTAGAAAAGAAAGGGGGCTTAGAGTTTAATCAAAAGATAAACTACAAAAAGGGCAAATATTACCGAAAAAATATTTATCGCAAAGTAAAAGGAAAAGCTAAAACCGAAAATACCAAGATTAATGTTAATTTGTTGAATACCAACTCTTAATTCATCAAAAACAACCTTTCTTGCAGGACTTTCAGGAAAGAGGTGATACAAAATCTTCCCAACCACACTCCCTGATATAAGTCCTATGAGAATTGCCAAGAATACATTTTTAGCATTTCTTTGGAGTAGCATATGCCCTTTAAAAATGCCGGGGGCGGGACTTGAACCCGCACGGGATTTTGTCCCAGGGGATTTTAAGTCCCCTGCGTCTGCCTTTCCGCCACCCCGGCAGAGGCGACGCCCGGATTTGAACCGGGGAATAGCGGTTTTGCAAACCGCCGCCTTAGGCCGCTTGGCTACGTCGCCGTGTTGAAAATTATAAAAAGGGAACTATGAATAATCAAGGCAATACCATTCTCATTAGAAAATTACTGTTTTACAAAGCCAAACGATGCCGAAAACCTTATAAAAATACAACCTAAACAGAATATAATACTAAACAAACTACTTCTTGACAGGTAAGCATTCCAAAGTTATAATTAGTACTAACAAATAAGTCTGAAGCTGGATACCGTTCCCCTGAACTTTGAGGACCGATATTCAGATTTTGAAAATCCCGCTTTCCCAGTGGGATTTTAAACAATGGAGGAGACATGCTAAGGAGAAAGACAATAATGTCTATTCTCATCCTTCTCCCTCTCTACCTATGGAGTTGGGGTAATGATGTGGTAATAGACGCAATGAGAAGCAGCAGTAATCAATACCCTGCAGGTTACGACATAACCTGGGGAGATAGATCAGATATGGTAGTAGGAATTGGGTTCAACACATCAGATAATACAGCCTACGTTTATCTTTACAATTCAAACGATATGGGAAACACTTGGAATCACGTTGCTACTGCCCAATGGAACGAGACAAAAATTAGCGGGATTCAACTACTTGAATCCCCTCCATATTTAATTGTTCTATGGGTGGGAATGGGAAATGAAATTGCCCTTACAATTCATAATCGAGAAAACCTAAATAATTACATCGGCACAATCGTTACAGAACCAGATAGTATAGTTGATGCAAGAATCGTGTCTTTACAAAAAGGAGACATAAAGAACATATTCGTAGGACTCGTAACCAGAGATACAATATCAAACACGGACATCTTAAAAGCTTACAAGTCAGAAAACTACGGTCCGTTTCAACAAATTTTTGTACAATACTTTACGAACAATTCCAGCTTTCTCTTTCTAAAAGACATGGACGGAGTTATAAAAAACGACACCACTATACTCTATCTTACCCTCGAGAATCTTGACCGCTCAAATAACAAAGCATCGTTATCCTTTAAGATCCTGGCGGAGGATACCTTAGGGAATGTAACAACAAGAGCAATAGGTTATCCGCTTCAATTTGGAAGTCCCCTTAATTCTTCTCTTGGCGTATCAGGTTCTTATGCACTCACCTTACTCCAAACCGATAACGATTTGAAATATGTGTTTGCCTCTGATTATTTCAACCAATCGGGAGGGTATGACTTCCCCTACAATTCAGCCGATTCTGTGGAATGGGGACCCTTTGTAAAAGGGTGGGACAACAATGAAGATAACGGTTTTCACATTATTTTTTCGCGTGGAAACATAACCTACGGCAGCAAACTCTACTATTCAGAAGCAGTAGTGTCGGGAAACACAGTACAATTTTCAAACCCAATCCTTTTATCCGACGAAATTCCTGTTTGCAAAACCCCTTACAATTTTCAGTCAAATTATTACAATCCTAAAATAGCAACTCTAATGGATGAGTACTTACCCGTAGTGATCTGGCCACAAGACTTCTGGCACATATTTTATGGTTCCCCCTTTTACGACAGTACATACTTTGCAATCGATAAAATTGAAGAAGTAAGGATAGAAGAAAAATCAAATCAAAATGCTAAATTTTTCAGTATTAGCGTGCGAAGTGGCATTATAAATCTAAACTTTGAAAGCACTACTGAGAAGGCATTTATAGGCGAAATTTTTAACATTGAAGGAAAACTAATGGAAAGTTTTTATATCCCTACGGGGGTAAAAAGCCTGAATTTAGAAGCCAAAAAACTCAAAAAGGGTACATACTTTTTTGTAATTAAGGACAGCAATTCTTTTATAAGTACAAAAAGGTTTTTAACGTGGTAGTAAAAAGCCCCAAAAGGGGCAAAGGAGAGTCATGAAAAGTATAATGGTCAAAGTAGTAGTAGGTATAGTCCTGCCCGTGCTTCTCTTCGCTTGGGGCAACGACTTGGTCGTTGATACCATGCGAAGAAGCGACAATGAATTTCCTGTGTCCTACGACATAATCTGGCCAAATGACACAAATATGATCATTGCTGTAGGATACAACTATGAAAATACAAGTTCTTATGTCAATCTTTACCAATCAACAGACCAGGGCCAGACAATTACCAATTTCGTAAGTATGTATGACGAGAACAACAAAATCAAAAGTATCCAACTGGGATATTTCGAACCATATGGTATTCTCCTCTGGTTAACCGCTGATGGAAGACTGTGGATGATAACCTTTGATCTACAGACACTCACTTATGCAGGTGCCTCTCAAATCGCTCCTAATGACAGTGTTATTGCTGCATTTTTTACAAAAATAGTCAAAAACGATACTTTGACATTGTACGTTGCAACCACCTCCCGAAACTCAAGCTACGATGCAATGAAGATATATAGATCAATAAATTACAGCCTTCCTTTTGAAAAAGTTGATAGCGTGGGTTATCTAAATTCTTCAGCTTACTACACATATAGAGACATAGACGCAATCATCCACAGTGACTCAATTAAAGTATATGCAACTTTTGAGTACTTGGATCGTTCAACAAATGATAAAAACCATTATTTCTGGATTTTCAAAGACCAGCCGGATAGACTTTTTATCTACAATGGTACCCGTAATTTAGAAACAGAGCCTTCTGCAAACTCAAACTACCCATCCTTAGGGGTTGCACCGGGCGGATATTTAGTATGTCTCTACGAAGTAAATGGAGATATCAAATATGCTTTTAGCAACGATTACGGTAATACGGTCGTAATCTACGACTTTCCCTTCGACACTCCTGATTCTGCTGAATCTACACCAGTCGTCATATCCTGGGCAATTCCACCTTACTTCAGAGGTTTTAACACGCTTTTCACAAGAGGTAATAATCTCTACTTTGTTGATGCAAATTGCTCATCCGGGGGTATGAGCTGGGGTACTCCCGTTCTTGTCTCTGATGAACACCCATACTCTACTTACATATTCAGAGAGGTCCAAAGCTACCTCCCCCGTCTCGCGAATAGATACGGTTTATCAACACCAGCAGCCCTATGGGCAAGAGATTTCCAACACTACATGTACCCAATATTCTATTACGATAGCACCTATATTTGTGTGGACAATATGTCGGCAACGGGAATAAATGAAGACGGATACTTCAACGAAAGGTTACTTTTCTCAGTAAACACAATTTCAAGGGGAAAAGTTGTAATAAATCTCGCATCAAAGATTGAAGAAACCGCAAAGGGAATGATATTAACCGCAGATGGCAGGGTTGTAAAAACTTTTGAAATTAAAAAAGATGAGAAAAACTATACAATTGAAACTTCTGAACTACCGGCGGGTATATATTTCATAAATCTGAAGAACAGCAAAACAAGCGGTCTAAAGAAGTTTATAATTACGAAGTAATCTCGAAAAATTCTTAAAAAATC
>Ga0071330_1107953_pt1 | contig 59252 bp, 54 predicted proteins | sample GBScel77sediment_FD_63802 | JGI IMG/M metagenome (GOLD analysis project Ga0071330, IMG submission 63802) | Hot spring sediment microbial communities from Great Boiling Spring, Nevada - Cellulolytic enrichment Sediment 77C v2 (version 2) | ecosystem: Environmental > Aquatic > Thermal springs >...
TGTATTCATCTACAATCTCCACCCTATCCAAAGGCTCCAGGGCAAATTCTGCATACTCCCACTTTCCATACTTGTAGTATGGATGGTTCTTATCAAATTGACGGTCAAAACTAAACTTTACCGCCTCAGCATTGAATGGGGTTCCATCGTGGAACTTTACACCTTTTCTGAGCTTGAAGGTCCAGACCTTTCCATCTGAAGATGCTTTCCAGCTTGTAGCTAGAACCGGAATTATGTCTGTCGTCTCACCCTTAAATCCAACAAGGCCTTCAAATATCATCTCTGTTACTCTGGTGGATTCTCCATCTGTTATATCTGCGGGATCTAACCCTACAGAATCTCCACCTCTACCAAAGATCAGCGTTCCTCCATACTTAGGGGTCTCTGCTCCAAAAGCCATCGAGCCAAGGAACAGAAAAACCGCCAGCAATAACCCTATAAATCTTTTCATCCTCTTCACCTCCTAGATAAAATTTTATTAAATGATAACTGTTTAACCATCATAAGTCAATATACTTATACCTTGAAGTATTTGAACTGAGGTAGGTACTCTTTATTTGCCTCAAACATCTCATTTACCATATCCCTTATCTCAGCAAGGCTGAGCACAGCAGAAGTCAGTGGATCGTAGCATACCGCATGAAATACTTTCATCGGATCTCCTGTCAGCGAACCTTCTACAGCCAATTCCTCGCACATCGAGTTTACATAGTTTAAAATCGCTACCTGCGGTGGTAAAGAACCCACCTTTATTGGGCTAAAGCCTCTCTTTGATGCCACTATAGGTACCTCTACACATGCCCCATATGGTAGGTTATCTATCAGTCCAAAGTTCCTTATGTTTCCATTAAATTCAAACATCGTTCCATCCCCTATTATGGCGTTAAATATGTAAGCCGCATACTCTTTACCTCTCTTTAATTCCACAGGGGCATGCTCTAACCAGTACTTAACATCTTCTTTCCAAGTATCTTCTCTGGCTAGATACTCCTTTAATATATAGGCATACTCTCCCGGATTCCATCCCGTCCCGTGCGTGCAGTACTTCTCTATAAGGTCCGGTCTTTTCCTAAACCACGCATTGTACTCTGAGTTATGCCCACTTGACTCTGTTACATAGTATCCTAGGTGTAAAAACATCTCATTCCTTACCTGCTCTTCGTTGTATATTTCCGGTCTCGTAGTTACTGCTTCTCTTATTAATGGATACGCGTCCTTTCCTTTCCATTTGAATTCCAAGAACCATGCCTGGTGATTTATCCCTGCACAGAAGTATGTTATCTCTTCCATCGGCGCCCCTATCCATCTTGCTAGCATCTCTGCAGTACCCTGTACACTGTGACACAATCCTACCACATTCACCTTGCTTACTGTCTGCATAGCCCTACATAGCATTGCCATAGGGTTTGTATAGTTCAGAAAGACTGCATTTGGTGCATACTTTTCTATATCTCTACATATGTCTAACATTACCGGTATGGTCCTTAATGCTCTGAATATACCTGCTGGGCCTCTAGTGTCTCCTACGTTTATATCCACACCATACTTCTTCGGTATCTCTATATCATTCCTCCACACATTTACACTGTGAGCCAGTATTGTACATACTACTCCATCTGCCCCATCCAACGCCTCTGCCCTATTTAATGTAGCCTGTATCTTTGCAGGATAATTACCCACCTTTATAATCTTTTCTACCGCGGTCTTTGCAAAATTCAACCTCTCCTCGTCTATGTCCATAAGTGCAAGTGTTGCGTCCTGAAATGCGGGAAATGTAAGTAAGTCTCTAACCAATCCTCTTGTAAAACCCAGACTCCCTGCCCCTATAAATGTTATCTTCTTTGACATAAGATCACTCCCTTCTTATATTTATTACTCTGAAATTATAACACAACTATTTAAGAGATATATACTGTTTACTTATCTCCATAGGTGACTCTAAAGGTCCAGAGAGAGGTCTTAACCGGAACCTGTAGGTATAACTTCTATCTGGATATATGGTAAACTCAGGATGAGGTCTTGCCCCCCAGCTATCATCTCCGCCTACACCCATCTGTCTATAATTTAATCTTAATATTATCTCATCTCTGGGTTTTAACTCGTAAGGGTGTCTAGCTCTTTCTAAATCTTCCGGCTTATAGTACAATGCACTTATCTCCAATTTCGGCATCCCAATAGCTAATAGACCAAAACCATTTTCGTCTGTAAGGGAGACCCATCTAACATCTGTCTTATTACCGTTCTCCGAAGGCCTCAGGTATGGGACAAACTGTTCTTCTACAGTACTACTATAAACTCCTATATCAGAACCTCTATTACGGTCACAGTAGTTTTCCCAAGGGCCACGCCCATACCACTTTATATTTTTAAACTCCTTTGGGAGAGAGAGCATCATACCAATAACAGGAATCTCAGGCAGATTATCTCCAGGGATTAAGGTGCTCTCTAAAACTATATCTCCACTACCATATACCGTATAAAAGACTCTATACTTCGAGCGATTGGCTGTAGGAAGTAAAAATGAAATATCTATAGTTACAGCCTTATTTTTTATGTTACTCATCTTAAAACTCTCAACTCTTCTTTTCTCTCCCGCGTCTCTCCAGACACCAGTCCTCACCGGCATCCCATTTCCACGATCGTTATCTAAAGGAGCTCTCCAGAAATTAGGTATAGGTCCACTCCTTAAAAGCATCCTTCCTTTACACTTATAAGAACTTATTGTACCCTTATCTTTATCAAAGATGACCTGAAAATCCTTTCCTACAATGACAACATCTTTTTTAGATTCTTTTACATCTAATGATGGCATTTCTGATAGTGACATAACTTTTGGCTTTGGAGTCTCAAATGGAATATTAAATTGTTCTCTTGCTACCTCATAGCCCTTAGGTGCCCAGAGAGTATCTTCTTTCAAAGAAAATCTTACATTAAGCCAGTACTCTGTATTTGGTTTGGTCTTAGGCTTTTTAAAGCTTATTGTTACTATCTTTTCGCTAAGAGGAGGTATATTAAGGTCTCTGATTTTACCCTTCTGTATAACCTTATCATCCTCTAATAATTCCCAGGAACATTCAAAGGCACTCAGGCTTGTAAAAAGATATTTATTTATTATCTTTACCTTCCCTATCAATATATTGATTTCTTTGACACCTATATTCTGGTATATCCTTTTTACCTCCCAGAGTTCAGGTTGAATGTTTCTATCAGGAAAAACAAGTCCATTAGCACAGAAATTACCATCATTAGGCTTATCTCCCCAATCTCCTCCATAGGCGAAGAAATACTCGTCAGGTCTTCCGGGTATCTTCCACCTGAGAGCCTGATCAACCCAATCCCAGATAAATCCTCCCTGAAGATTGGGATAACGCTCAATTACATCCCAGTATTTAAAGAGATTACCGACACTATTACCCATAGCATGAGAATACTCACAGAGTATATATGGTTTTGCATTTCCCAATATACCATAGGTCTCAACTTCTTCAACTTTTGCATACATATGGCTCTCTATATCTGCTATCTCATTATAACCTTCATAATGAATCAGCCTTGTAGGATCATTCTTTCTTATCCAATCAGCCATCTTTTTAAAATTTTCACCATAGCCTGCTTCATTCCCTAACGACCAGATAAGCACAGAAGGATGATTTTTATCCCTCTCTACCATATTCTTTACTCTATCAAGACAGGCGGAGGTCCACCTAGGATCACTTCCAGGGACACCTTCAGATATTGCACCGTGAGATTCTATATTCGCCTCATCTATCACATAAATTCCGTACTTATCACACAAGTCATACCAATAAGGATGATTAGGATAATGTGATGTTCTAACAGCATTTATATTGAATCTCTTCATTAAGATTATATCCTGAAGCATCCTCTCCTTGGAAACATATTTACCGGTGTCCGGATCTATTTCGTGTCTATTTACCCCTTTAAAAACAATGGGTCTCCCATTTAAGAGCATCTGATTCTCCTTTATCTCAAACTTTCTAAAACCTATCTTACAGCTTTCTAATTCAAGAATATTATTCTTGGAATCCTTAAGGATTAACACCAGGGTATATAGGTCTGGATACTCCGCAGACCACTTGAGAGGATTCTTCACTAATTTCCTAGAGGAAAGAACTATCTCCTGATCTTTTTCTATAGTTATATCGCTACTTACAGGTTCTCTAAAGGCCAACCTGTTTTCTCTATCGTATAGGGCATATTCCAGTTTATACCCCAATACCTTATTGTTTGAATAGTTCCTTATGTGAAATCTTATCTTTAGCTCGGCATCTTTATAATTTTTATCTAAATCTGTAATCACACTAAAATCCCTTATATGAACTTTAGGAGTAGAGTACAGATAAACATCTCTATATATACCGCTAAGGCGTATTGCATCCTGATCTTCAAGCCAACTTCCATCTGACCATCTGTAAACCTCAACAGCAACAGTATTTTCTCCTTCCCTAATATATCTTGTTATATTAAACTCCGCAGGACTTCTACTATCCTCACTGTACCCAACATATCTACCATTTATCCAGAGATAAAATGCAGATTCCACTCCTTGAAAGGATATAAAGATCTCTCTATCTCTCCATCGTTTTGGAAGTACAAATGTCCTTTTATAAGACCCTATTGGATTATACAATGTCGGAGCAAATGGAGGCTTAGGTCTTTCATACCCAACCCATGGATATACGATATTTGTATATATAGGATAGTCATAACCCTGTAACTGCCAGTTACTTGGGACCTGAATTTCATTCCAGCTATTCACATCATAATCTTCCCTGTAGAAATTAACCGGTCTTTCTAATGGATTCTTTGCCCAATGGAACTTCCAAGTGCCATTTAAAGAGACATAGTAAGGAGAATCTTCATAATTTCCTTCTAAAGCCTGTTCTAGAGTAGAAAATGGCATTAGACTGGCATGAGGAGGTTCTCTATTTATCTGAAATATCTCTGGATTATTATTCCATTCCGGATAACTGGACTCTGCATATGTTATTATATTAAAAAAGTTCAGGAGGATGATTAATAACAGAAGTATCTTTAATACTCTCATAACATCCTCCATTATGAAACACTATGCAGATGGGAATAACCTTTTTACAAGTTTAGCTATACGTTTACCGTATTCTCTACACGATCTTATGGACCTTTCATCGGGACTACCTATTGAGACAGGACCATAGTGATCTCCGCCAGGGTTACCCTGTACGATCATCCCGTGGACCAATAGTGCTTCTATTATAGAGATCAGAGTGGTCTCATTCCCTCCAGCGATACCTCCAGAAGATGCAAAAGCCCCTCCTACTTTACCATCTAATTTTCCATGGAACTTCACACTCTCATCCAGTAACTTTTTGATCTCCCCTGCAGGTAAGCCATAGTATGTTGGAGAACCAATGATGATACCATCATACTCCAGAAGTTCTTCTACCTTTATATCTTTTACATCTTTTACTACTACATCTATGCCTTCCTCCCTTATCCCTTCCTCTATACCGAGAGCCATCTTTTTTGTATTCCCCGTTCTTGAATAGTAGACTATAAGCACCTTAGCCATAAATTCTAATCCCTCCTCTCCCAAGATTTATGATATAATTCTAACTTGAAATCTCTAAAAAATCTATACTAATGGAGGCAGGAAAGTGAAAGGTAAGGTAAGAGTTGCTCTGATTGGTTGCGGAAGGGTAGCGGGGGTCCATGCACAGGCACTAAAGAGGTTGCAGGAAACAGAGTTAAAGGCGGTAGTAGATATAGTTGAAGAGAAAGCCAGATTCTTCAGTGAGACCTACGATGTAAAGGACTGGTACACCGATTATCACAAGGTCTTAGAGAGAGACGATATAGACGCTGTAGAGATATGTCTTCCGCACTATCTCCACGCTGAGGTAGCTATAAAAGCTATGAAGTCAGGTAAACATGTACTTACAGAAAAACCTATGGCTATAACACTGGAAGATGCTGACAGAATGATAGCTACTGCCGATGAATGTAAGGTAAAACTGGGTGTAATCTTTCAGAATAGATACAACGATGCTTCTGTGGCGGTGAAAAAGGCTATAACATCTGGACAGTTGGGGGAGATAAAAGGAGCCAGGATGATGCTAACCTGGTATCGTCCAGACAGCTATTATAGAGAGAGTGATTGGAAGGGAACTTGGGACAAGGAGGGAGGAGGAGTTCTCATAGATCAGGCTATTCATACCATAGACCTTATGCAGTGGCTTATAGGGAAAGAGATAGATTATATAAGGGCTACCTATGATACAAGAGCCCATAGCTATATAAACGTAGACGACGTCGCAGAGGCGTATATAAAATTCAAGCCCGATATAGTTGGATGCGTATATGCGAACTGTTTCTATCCATATGATGCCCCTGTATTCCTAGAGATATACGGGGCTGAAGGTATAGCACATATCGTTGGAGATAAGGCTACCATATATCTTGGCAATACAACGATACAGGTGGAACAGTCAAGTAATCCTGGAAGTGGACTTAGATATTGGGGTTCAAGTCACGAGAGACAGATAAAGGACTTCTATAAAGATGTACTTCTAGGTAGAACACCATTTATAGATGGAAGGGCAGGAAGAGTTGCGCTGGCAATGGTGTTGGCTATGTATGAGTCTAGCAGGACGGGTAAACCAGTAAAGTTTCCATACTGAGATGAATCCCTATCTTACTGTTTTTCTTCTAGCAATGACACCAGTGGGAGAGCTCAGGGCTTCTCTCCCACTGGCTCTATTAATCTATAAGATGCCAGTAGAAGTGGCGTTTCTCATCTCCTACATAGGCAATATAATTCCACCAATACTTATTATCTTTCTCTTGGGCCCGATCTCTAAATTCCTGAGTGAGAGATTTGCCTTTGCCCGGAACTTTTTTGAATGGCTTTTTAGACGCACACGTTCCAGGAGTAGCATAATAGAGAGATATGAGATGATAGGATTGATAATATTTATTGCCATACCATTCCCTCTGACTGGGGCATGGACAGGCTCGATAGCAGCATTTTTACTTGGTATAAAACCTAAAAGAAGCATCATCTCAGTGCTGATAGGGGTATTTATCGCTGGAATTATAGTAACTCTTAGCACTTTGGGTGTACTATCATTATTCTAGGGGATCGATGTGAGTCTCTGTCTTGGAGCACACCTATTTATATCTAAAGGACTTCTAAAAACTATAGAGGAGGCTCATAGGCTTGAACTTTGTACTTTTCAGTTTTTCTCGAGAAATCCTAGAAGTTTAAAGGATTCAAAAAGACCAGAGAAGATAAAGATACCCTTTGATATATTCTTTTTGCACAGTCCCTATCTTTTAAATCTGGCAAGTCCCGAAGAAGATATCTACAACAGTTCTAAGAGGGCTCTATTAGAAGACCTTATATGGGGAGATTCTATAGGAGCTACCGGTATAGTAGTACATCCTGGGAGTCACAAGGGCGCAGGGAGAGAAAGAGGACTCCTTAGGATTATATATGCACTGGAAGAAATCATCAATAAAAGCAGTACAAGATGTAAGATTATACTGGAGAATACCTCTGGTTCCGGAACAGAGCTGGGGGCAGAGCCGGAAGACTTTGAATTTATAATAGATAACCTTAAAGATGGATCAAGGGTTGGGATCTGTATAGATACCTGCCATCTATTTTCCGCTGGATTCGACATAAGGACAAGAGGAAGTATAGAGACTACATTTAACAGGTGGTTCTCCATAATAGAGCCATCATACGTGATACTTTTCCATACAAATGACTCTAAAGGCTCTCTTGGGTCTCATCTTGATAGACATATGCATATAGGAGAAGGAGAGATAGGAGAAGAGGGATTTAAGAATCTACTATCTTTTAGTCTTTTTAGGGATAAACCTCTTATAATAGAGACACCTAAAGAGCCACCGGGGTCTGATGAGAGAAACTTAAAAAAGCTAAAAGAACTCTCATCTGACTTTTGAAATCTTCCGCGAAAAGTTGTATAATATCATAGAAATTATATCAAACTACTAAGAATTATTAACTAACAGGAGGAGACTATGAAAGCTAGGAAGATTATAGAGAAGGTTTACTGGTTAGCGGCGGTTGATTGGGATAGGAGGCTGTTTGATGCCCTTATTCCTCTACCAGATGGGACAAGTTACAACGCCTATCTGATCGAAGGGACAGAGAAGACTGCCCTTTTAGATACAGTTGACCCAACTATGACCAATGTCTTACTTGAACAACTTAAGGATGTAAAAAATATCGATTATATTGTCTGTCATCATGTGGAGCAGGATCACTCTGGATCTATTCCAGATGTCCTAGAAAGGTATAGTTCAGCCAAAGTGATAATCTCTACAAGAGGTAAGGAGATGCTTATCGACCATCTCCATATACCAGAAGATAGGATAATCACGATAGAAGATGGAGAGACGCTATCTTTGGGGGACAAGACATTGAAATTCGTCTATACACCCTGGGTACACTGGCCAGAAACTATGGTTACATATCTGGTAGAGGATAAGATTCTTTTTACCTGTGACCTCTTTGGTTCACATCTAGCTACCAATGAACTGTATGCGGTAGATAGACCAAGGGTATATGAATCTGCTAAGAGATACTATGCAGAGATAATGATGCCTTTTAGAACAATCATACAGAAAAATCTTGAAAAGATTAAAGATCTTGATATCTCTATAATAGCTCCAAGTCACGGTCCCCTGTATAATGATCCAAGTTTCATAGTAGAGGCATATAAGGACTGGATATCAGATACGCCAAAGAATATAGTTGTAATTCCATATATATCTATGCACAACAGCACTAAGGTTATGGTTGATTATCTTGTCTCTTCTCTTACAGAGAGGAATATAAAGGTAGAGAGATTTGATCTGAGTTCTGTCGATTTAGGTAAGTTGGCAATGAGCCTGGTTGATGCAGGGACGGTTATAATTGGAACCCCAACAGTACTGGTCGGCCCTCATCCAAATGTAATCTATGCTGTATATCTCTTCAATGCCCTAAGACCTAAGACGAGATATGTCTCTATAGTAGGTTCTTATGGTTGGGGAGGAAAGGCGATAGATATCATTAAAGGGATGCTGACCAACCTAAAAGTTGAACTCTTAGATCCAGTTATAGTAAAAGGTTTACCAAGAAAAGAAGATCTGGATGCACTGGATAGGCTTGCAGATACGATAGCAGAGAAACATAAAGAGCTCAGCACGTAAATTAGATAGGCTATTTCTTCTTTAGCCTCTCTATAAACTCGTTGAGTCTGTCTTTAAAAGACTTGACGTAGTAGTATGGATTTAAGGGCTTTCCCTGCATCCAGCCCTGGATGACTTTTTCCATATCTTTGTCCATCTGTTGGGGAGGTCTATTCTGCTGAAAAGTCTGACCTCCCTGACCCTGCCCCTGTTGCTGTTGTCTGAGTTGTCTGAGTCTTTCCTGTCTTTCTAGCTGAAGCTTATCCAGGAATGTAATCTGTGCATCGGTAAGAATGCTCTCTATCTTATCAATAAACTTCTCTGCCTCCTTAGATGGAAGACTCTCCTTTTTCATCAGATCCTGCAATATTGGAATCAGTTTTTTAGCCTGATCCCTGGTCAACGCTAACTTCTTATCCTTCTCCAGCTCGTTCAGGTCCTGGATAAGCCTCAAGAGTTGCTGTAATTCTCTATTCGCAAAGGGTCTTCTCTGCTGTGTCTCCTGCTGAGCGTAGGACATAGACACCACTAAAATCAGGATCAGAGTTATTATAGTTACAATCTTCAGAAACTTCATATATACATCCCTCCTATTCATATCTCAATGCATCTATAGGATTTAACCCTGCAGCCCTCTTTGCCGGATAGTATCCAAAGAATATACCCACTACAGCAGAAACTGAGAACGCCAGTATTATAGGAGTAGGTGTTACCAGCATACTTATATTGGCAGACCTTCTGATCACCTCTCCCAGACCTATCCCTAGACCTATTCCTACCAGACCCCCAGCTATAGAGACCAGCATCGACTCCATAAGAAACTGTAACAATATATCCCTTGCCTTTGCCCCTATAGCCTTTCTTATACCTATCTCCCTGATTCTCTCAGTAACATTGACAAGCATAATATTCATAATACCGATACCACCAACTAGAAGTGAGATTGCAGCAATACCAGCCAGGAACATAGTCATCGTCTGGGTAGCGGTGGACACTGCATTAATAAAAGCAAGCTGATTCTGGACATTAAAGTCATCGTTATCCGGATTTGTAATCTTGTGGTTTCTCCTTATAATGTCTTCTATCTGAGCCTGAACCTTATCCATAAGAGTGATATCTTTAACCGAGACATATATGGTCCTTATCCTATCTCCGCCTTCTATCTTACGTTGGTAAGTGGTAAGAGGTATAAGTATCATCTCATCCATATTCATAAATCCACCAGCCTGTCCTTGGGGTCTCATAACACCTATCACCTGAAAACTTATATTGTTGATCTTTATCTTTTTCCCCACCGGGTCATCGTTACCAAATAATGTCTCGGCTATAGAAGAGCCAAGAACTGCTACCCTCTTTTTACCTGTATATTCCTTTTCGCTGAAAAAGTTACCCTCCTCCACCCCCCAGTCTCTCATCAATACATACTCTGGGGATGTCCCGATAAGATTCACATTGGCATTTGTTGCAAGGTACTTGACCTGAACATTTCTGGAGCTTTCTGGTACTATTGCCACTATACTATTACTATCTAATTCTTTTAAAAGAGTCTCGTAATCTTTGTTGGTTATGGTAGATCTAGCTGGACCAAACCTTACCAAACCCGGACCTCTTCTTGGAGATCCACTGTTTACTATGAGGAGGTTAGAACCGAGAGAAGCAAACTGTTTCTCTATACTTGCTTTAGTCCCTTCTCCCAGTGCCATAAGGGCTACCACGGCTGCAACACCTATCATTATACCAAGAGCGGTGAGAAATGTCCTGAGTTTATTAAGTCTAAAGCTATCTAAAGCCATCTTCAATATCTCAACAAAGAGCATATTCTCACCCCTCTATCTGAAGATTCTGAAGGGCGAAGGAGTTGGGGTGGGATTTCTTGTGCTGGAGCTAGCAGTTTGTCCTGCCAATACTATCTTGTCCCCCTCTTTTAATCCACTTTCAACGACTACATTTATCCCATCATCTTCACCTAAAGTTACTCTTGTTAATTCCCTCTCTCCATTGTCCTTTAATACCTCTACATATGCCCTTCTCTCAGTTCTCTTTACCGCCTTTAATGGAACCAAGAGGACATTACGTTGTTCCTTTAGTATAATCTCTCCCTCTGCAGTCATCCCTGCCCTGAGCTCACCCGTAGGATTGGGGATTTCCACCTGAACCTTAAATATTGCTATGTTATTTGATATGGTTGCACGGGGAGATATATTCGTCACCTTACCCTGAAATTCTTTCTCAGGAAAAGCCTCACAGGTAACCCTTACCGGCAGCCCTATCCTTACCTTTGGTATATCGGTTTCATCGACCTCAAGTTTTATCTTCATAGTGCTTGTATCCAAGATAGACATAAGAGTTATCTCTTTTGCTATATTTTGACCACCCTTTTTTACAGAAACATCTGCCACTATCCCATCTATCGGTGCATATATAGTGGTTTTACTTAAGTTTCTCTTAGCCTTATCCAGATCCAATTTAGCCTGTTCAAGAGAAGTCTCTGCCAGAAGCACATCTCTTTCCGCCTGAGCTAGCTTATCCGCCTTTGTAGACTCTAAAAGGCGCAAGTTTTCTACCGTCTGATTATAGGTATTGAGTGCCTTACTATAATTATCTCTGTAAGTCTTCAGCTCATTGAGGGTAATGGCATTAACTCTGTATAATCTTTCTGCATCATCTAGCTGTCTCTTTGCCTTTTGAAGCTCTATATATGCATTATCTCTATTTGTTTTTGCATCACGTATATTCTGTTCTAACTGCCTCTTCTGATTCTCCAGATTGATCTTTGCCTGTTCTAACTTCAGCTTTGCATTTCTGTAAGTAAGCTCTGCCTGATTAAGAGCCACCTCATAGTCATGAGGGTCTATCTTGCATACAACATCTCCCTTTTTTACCATTGAGCCTTCCTCTGCAACCCAGAGTACTGTCCCCCCTATCTCACTGGTTACATCTACCGTATCTTTAGCCTCTAACACCCCGCTTCCTGAAACAGAAACCAATAGATCCCCTCTAGTTACCGTATAGGTCTCTACCGAAGCAACCGCCGGATTCTCTGTCTTTCTAGAGGATAAGAAAAAGTAAGCTCCTAAAGAAACTCCCAAAAGGATAACTACTACTATTAACCACTTCTTTTTCATCTTCATCTCCCCTAACCTCAAGAACGTTTTTCTATACCAACTATCTTTCCATCAGCCATTCTTACTATCTCTTTAGCATAACTGGCTATATCGCGTTCATGAGTTACCAGGACTATGGTCAAACCCTGCCTGTGAAGTTCAGATATAAGCTCCATAATTTCATGGCTGGATTTACTATCAAGGTTTCCGGTTGGTTCATCCGCCAAGAGTATAACCGGCTCTACAGCCAGTGCCCTGGCTATAGCAACCCTCTGCTGCTGTCCTCCGGATAACTGGGTGGGACGATAATCAATCCGATCCCCCAGTCCTACAAGTTCTAAGAGTCTTCTTGCTTTTTCTCTTCTTTCTTTAGGGGGGATACCTCTATATATAAGGGGAAGCTCCACGTTCTGTAATGCGGTATACCTGGGTAACAGGTAGAAGCTCTGGAAGACAAACCCTATCTTTCTGTTTCTTATCATAGCGAGTTCATCGTCTGAAAGTTTAGAGACATCGTTCCCTTCCCACAGTACTCTACCAGCGGTAGGTCTATCAAGACATCCTATGATATGCATCATAGTAGATTTCCCAGATCCGGAGGGACCCATAATAGCCTTAAAGTCTCCTCTATTGATCGCAAGAGTCACCCCATTTAGAGCTACGGTCTCAACACTGTCCATCTTATATACCTTATGTATGTTATCAATAAGAATGAGTTCTTCCATAGTCCTACTACTTTAGACGAAGGAAGATGATATTTTATTCCTCTGTCTTCTCAGATTCAGACTCTCTTATCGACTCCTTCAAAGCTTCTATTAGATCAATCCTATCAACCATCATAAGTTCTATCCCTAAAAGTTGAGCGATATCTATAAGTGCATTATATACGTCTTCGTCTCTAACGAGTATTCTTCTGGGGAGCGTATGTGTCATATCTACAGAGTTTATAAATAAATCCTGTGTATACATCATCCTGTTATCTTTGGAGTACTTGAATAATTGGAGATTAATCCCGAACTTCATAGTATTATTAACAACTACGCCCGCATATGGGAAATAGGGTTCCCCTCCTTCCTCATCATCTACAAGGCCTGGCAAGAAGAAGAAATCTATAGCCCATTCCTCAAGGCTCTTTGTAGGGTTGATCTCGTTTATACCCTTCTCTATATAATCTTTCAGGTCATATACTGGTAATTCTTCCTCGGGATAGTCCAGTGTCACCCATTTGTCTTCCCAGATGATATTCGAATCTTCCTTTTTACACATCCTTACGAGCGCCTTATCCTTCTGTTTCAGTCTAGGTCTTCCTTTAAACATCAGGCAGATCTCTATTGCCTGCTCTAATGTGGAAAGGAGTATCTCTGCCTCTTCTTTATTTATAGTGCGCGGTAGATATCCTGGGATCCATCTTCTAAAAGAGACCCAGTCATTCTTTCCCCTGAATTTTATCCCAAGCTTCTTGATTATTTCCACTTCTTCATCTTCCAGAAATTTTCTTGGTGTAATCTGTATCATAATGAAATTATTACGATAGAACTGTTCATCTTCGTCATATCTTCCGTCTATTATGTCCAGTAGCGATGCTAAGCCCTCATCGCCGACATAAACTCCAAGACCATATAGATTTACCTCCTCTCCCGTAGCGTTGATAACATTGAAGTAGCAGATCTCACCAGTGTTTGGGTCCTGGACACCAAAGACATCCATAAAATCCATCCATTCCCAACTTCTTATTTCCTTAAACCGCTCAACTAACTCAAATAATCTTCTCCACTCCTCTATGGAGGGGGCTAAAACTTCCATAATCTGAGACCTCCTTAAATTTTAGTAAAAATTCTCCAATATAGATTATACCCTCTATGTGGAAATTCACAAGATAAACCTCTAACTTATGATCAAAGACTTGTCTTCTTGATAAGACCTACCCCTTTACAGCACTCATACTCTATCTGAAGGGTAGAGTGCGTTATACCATAATTCTTTAAGATGCCTTCTATCTTTCTATAGATGGGGACAATTTCTCTTGCGGTTAGATTCTCTTTCAGGTTTATATGTCCCTCAAAGTGGACATTCGTATCGTTAAGTCTCCATATGTGAACATGATGTAAATCTTTAACCTCATCCAGAGCCTCTATCTCTTCCCTTATCTTATTTATATTGATACCTTTTGGTACTGCCTGCATCAATATCTCAACGGTTTCACTGACTATACCAAGAGATTCTTTAATGATATAAATACCAATGAGAAATGTTAATATGGGATCGACATAGTAGATACCATAAAGATGTATAAGTATACCGCCTGTGACAACCCCTATGGATGAGAAGGTATCTGATAATAGATGTATATAGGCGGATTTGACATTCAGATTCTTATGTGAATCTTTCCTTAGGATAAGAACAGAGATAAAGTTAGCCAAAAGCCCTACTAATGCCACAATTGTCATCAGAGAACTGTTTATGGGCTCAGGATTTCTAAGTCTTGTATAAGCCTCTTTAAAGAGAAATGCTGAGATAGCCAATAGGACGACCGCATTAAAAAGAGCGGACAGTATCTCTACCCTCTTATAACCAAATGTAAGCCTCTCATTGTTCTGCCTCTGAGATATCTTTAACGCAAAATAGCTGATCAGTAGAGCCAATCCATCACTTAAATTATGGAGGGCGTCAGATATGAGAGACAGGCTACCGGAAAGGATACCACCAATTACTTCGGCTAGAGTGATAGAAAGATTCATAACAATCGCTATTACAAGATTACATCTATTTACCTCTGTATGTGAGTGATGCATAATCTAATCCTCTATACTAATATTTGTATAAGATATTATAACATAAAAGAAAATTATCATTTCAAAAATAAAAGCCACAAAGATTAAACCCAGCTTGTCCGGAATCTAACCTTCGTGGCAAGATGTTTCTATCTATGGTTCTTAATCAAAGACTGAGATGTATAATCTACAAATCTCTCAATAAATTCATCCCAGAGTGTCTCCTGACTCATCTTAAGCTGAACATACTGGTTTGGTCCACTATAAGACGGCCATTTATCACTTGTAGGAATCAGAATCGATACCCCATATGCAGGTCTTGAAGTGGCATACATCCCTGTATTTTTATAATAGATTGCACTTGAAAGAGCGACTTTAAGATTATTGGCTGCACTAATTACATCAGTATCAGTACTCCTTTCAGAAAGTTCATCAGCAAAATCGTAGAGGTCTCTATTTTCAGGCCGATCAAAGTATGTCGTATTAGGCCAGGCATTATATACACCATCCATATCGCTAGTGCTATTTAAAGCCTGGGCAAAGGCAATAAATCTATTCTTTAATTCAGTAAATGGTGCACCTAAGTTTATATAAGAGTAGGTCGTGTGTGAACCTGAATAAAAGCTGGAATAGTCATCCACAAGAACCTTCGCAAGATCTTCAGCAGTCATATCGGGATTACTTGTTAGATGCTGAAGTACAGTTATATAATCGTTACCATCGGCTGGTACAGTTTCCTCTGACCCCACAAGGAAACTGACTTCGTCCTGCCACTCCCATGCTACTTCAAGCATCTGGGTAAGACAGGCATCCATATTAATTACATCGATCTTCTTACCGGTCTGGGCTCTGGCTTGAGAAAGGGCTATTCTTACTTCATCTGTAGTCAGACAAGCCCAAGGAGAATCACCTGTTGTATCGTCCCAGCATATTCCACGTAAGCCACCTTTAACTGTACCGGTATCTGATTTAATATCTTTCTTATTTTTAGAGTAAGATCTGGGCCATACTCCACCACCATGGTTCCATAAGGTAAGACAGGTCTTATCTGCTGGGAAGTTATTCATACAGTAGATGATAAAGTCTCTTAATGTATTGGGGTCAGACATATCAAGTTCGCCAAGGTCAGCCAGGAGTGTAGAGTTAATGGTAGAGGTATCATCATCCTTGGTAACATAGTAGAGCCTTGTAGTGGTCCAATCTCCATTGGATGAGTCATAATCTGGTATACGATCAATCAGGACAAGGATATTGACATCATCTGTTGAGCCCACCTGCTCCATCTCATTCATATCTTTGATGGCGTAGGACTCAAGATTATTATCCCCATCCATATAGACCAGGAAGTTCCATTTCTTTCTTCTAAAGCGTAGACTCTGATCCATCAGGTGAGTTATCTGTCCTGCAACAACCTGTACACCCGTAATTGTTAATGGTTCATAGCCTCTGGCATATATATCAACTGTATACACCCCGGCTGGGATGCCAGTAATAATGAAATAACCACTACTGTCTGTAGTTGCAGTCTTATTACCAACAATTACAGTAGCTCCGGGTAGTGGTTTGTAAGTGGCTTCTTGAATATCATCCAGTAATCCTCTAACTCTTACACGGGCATCACCAGTTGTAACGTAGACATAACCATCAATACTGCCGGTTGGCAGACATCCATCAATACAACCTGTGAGAGTAAATACAGATAGAGAAAAAAACAGTAAAATCCAAGAGACAAACTTCTTTGGCATCTTTTTTCCTCCTGCTATCTTGATTATCTTTAAACTTAACTGGCATAAATTATATCAAAAAACATTCTATTCAGCAAAAAATCCGAAAAGTTCTATTGACAGATCCATTTGAAATGTTATACTTTTATTATCAGTTAAAAATCAGTATTAGGAGGTGCCTCTTATGGCAAAAGTAGCAAGGGAGATGGTCGAGAGAGCAGGGGTAAATGTTGATCAACTTCTTGAGTTATTAATCAAAAATGCATCCGCTGAGCTTACAACTTATTATTACTATACAATCCTGAGGGCAAATCTTATAGGCTTAGAGGGAGAAGGGATTAAAGAGATAGCAGAGACAGCAAGAATCGAGGATAGAAACCACTTTGAAGCACTGGTGCCAAGGATTTACGAACTTGGAGGAAGACTCCCTGACTGTATGAAGGAATTTCATGATTTATCTGCCTGTCCACCAGCAAGATTACCTGAAAACCCTAATAGTGTTATGGAGATCTTGAAGGTGCTTGTAGAAGCTGAACGTTGTGCGGTTAGAGGATATACCCATATCTGTAATATGACCGCAGGGAAGGATCACAGGACTTATGATTTAGCGCTAGCTATATTAAACGAAGAGATAGAGCATGAATCATGGTTCTCCGAATTTCTTGGAGAAGGACCATCGGGACACTTTATGAGGAGAGGAGAAACTTCTCCGTTTGTCTCAAAGTTCTTAAAGTAGATACCTTGGGGGGACTCTTATCCCCCCAGCTTTTTATTACCTTTATGGAAAGATTTACAAGAGAAGAATTAAAGAAGTATAATGGCAGAGACAATCCTAAAATCTATATAGCTTATAAGGGTTACGTATACGATGTTACACAGAGTTTTCTGTGGAGGGAAGGTAAGCATCAGGCAATGCATTATGCAGGAGAAGACCTAACCTCTGCACTCAGTTTAGCTCCACACGGAGAAGAGTTCATTACAAAATTTCCTCGGGTTGGGATCTTGATAGATTAATATGAGACATATATTTCTAATTATCACATGGTTTATTGGCTGGCTATTGTTTAAAAATGTCAGCTTCCTGAGTTCGAAACAATTCAAAGGCGATGAAGAATTCTCTGTATCGGTTATCATTCCGGCAAGAAATGAGGAGTATAATATCGGAAAAGTACTGGATACATTAGAAGCTCAGACATATAAACCGAAAGAGATAATAGTTGTAAATGATAATTCTAGCGACAAGACAGAATTAATAGCAATCTCCTATAAAAATATCAGGGTGGTCTCTCTGGAGAAGGAGCCTCCTCCGGGTTGGATAGGAAAACCCTGGGCATGCTGGAATGGTTATCTTAAGTCTACCGGTGATTTACTGTTATTTCTAGATGCAGATGTGGAACTTTCTCCAGAAGCCTTAGAAAGTTTACTGGCAGAGTACATTTCTAATGGAGGGATGATATCTGTCTGGCCCTATCAGAGATTTGAAAGATTCTACGAACACTTTACCCTTCCCTTTAATCTAATTGCTGTCTCTTCTACAAACTCTTTCTCTATAAATAAAAGAAACAATCCAACTGGTGCTTTTGGTCCGGTAATCCTGACATCGAGGAAAGATTACGAAGAAACTGGAGGGCATCGATCTGTAAAGGATGAGGTGGTCGAAGACTTAAAACTTGGGAAGATATATCTGGAAAAGAGTAAAAATGTCACAAATTTTCTCGGTGGAGAGATGATAAAGTTTCGTATGTATCCTAAGGGGATAAGGCAACTCTTTGAGGGGCTTACAAAGAATATGGTCTCAGGGGCAATCCACACTGGAATTATAAATTTCCTCTTGATATTTTTATGGTTTACAGGTATATACTCTTCTTTTATCTCGCCACAATCCAGATTATCACATCTAGCATATTACATCCTCTTTGTTTTCCAGATATATAAATTAATAAGAAAGACCGGTGACTATAACCTTTTAGATGCCTTAATATATCCTGTACATTTTTCTTTCTTTCTATTTATCTTCCTGACATCTCTGGTAAAGACCAAGATATTTAAATCTGTTATATGGAAGGGAAGAAGGATAAATGTATAATGTCTTAGCCATTTTACTGCAATTTTTATCCGGCTCAATTATGTACTCCTATATTTTGGCAAGACGCACGAATATTGACCTGAAAGGGGTGAGAGATGGAAATCCGGGTTCTTCCAATCTCTGGAGAGTTAAAGGCTGGAAACTTGGTATTATTGCCCTTATTTTAGATTATCTTAAAGGAGTCTTCCCTCTTACTGTATTTGTCTCCACGGGGCTCATCAATAATAATTATGTAATAGCAGCATCTGCGCTCTCTGGTATCTTAGGACATGCATTTTCTCCAATGTTAAAATTTAAAGGTGGAAAGGCAATCGCAACAACCTTTGGTGCCTGGTCGGTCCTGACCAGATGGGAAGGTCCAACAATCCTTGGGGTCACATTTACCATATTTACTCTTATAAAACCAAAGGCTACAAAGGTTGAAGAGGATGCCTTTAGAGTACTTTTAGGTTTTATAGCCTTAATTCCTTATGTAGCATACAATTTCTACAATGGCAAAGGATATATACTGTACTTCTATATAGGTAACTTCGCCGTTATAGCGTATAAACACTGGAATGACTGGCTAAGCTTCTTTAGAAGCGCTAGATCTGCCCGTTGATTTCACTGTTGCATTATGGTATACTTTTGGTAAGATGGTAAGACCAATATGAAAGGAGGGTGATGAGAGAGAAGTACATCAATTTTAATGAGTATCATAAAAATACTCCAGTCCAGTTGACCTGTAATTAAAGGTTGCTTTGATTTAAAGATTCTCAAAAATAATATCGGAGGTGTTAAGAGATGAGGATTTTAAGAATAGTTTTGATTGTTGGGTTGGTGTTTTCATTACTTACTCTTTCTGTACCAGCAATGGCACAGTATCCTGTTCCTAGAGAACAGGCAATGGTCTATGAGACAGACACCAAGTATACTGTATTTGACAAGGCAAATACATTTGTTCCCAGAGGCACACAGTGGGGTTCCGGGTGGCATCAGGTTGCCAATGAGTGGGACTGGTATATAAACTATGCCACTGGAGAAATTATCTACTGGAGGATAACTGGCTGGAAGTACTCTAGAGACCGTCTAGAGCTGAGGTGGTTTGTAAGAAAAGGTGTTACCTGGAATGATGGAACTCCCTACACTGCACATGATATTGTATTTACTATAGAGACCCTTATGAAAAATCCCGATCTATTAGGAGCGGTTCATGTAGCAAATGTCAAATCTGTAAGCGCCATAGATGACTATACTGTCAGTATAAAGTTTAAGAATCCAGAGTATAGATTCCACCATAAATTGAGAATGTGGGGAGGCATTACAGTAGTTGCAAAGCACAAATGGGCAGGAAAGGACCCGAGAGATTACGCCAACTGGCCCCCTGTAGAGACAGGTCCATATAAGTTCCACAGTTACAACAAAGACCTAAATATGTTCGTCTGGGAACGTGATGAAAACTACTGGGCTAAGAAGGTCTTTGGAGTTTCTCCCGGTCCCAAATATGTAGTTTGCAGAATGGCGCCTCCTCCAGATATAGACCTTGCAGACTTCATAAGAGGTGGTGTAGATGCACCTTTACCCCACATCTTTACCTGGGAGATGATTAAGGCTGCCCAAAAAAGGACCGAGCATGTAGTCCTTGCCCCTTATATGGATGCAGTATCCCAGGGTCTTACATTCAACTGTGCAAAATACCCTACAAGCTTGAGGGACTTTAGGTGGGCAATACAGTACCTTATAAATAGAGACCTTTTAGCAAAGACCTATCCTATGGCTGAGAAGTCATATCCAACGATGTGGCCATGGCCAGACTGGAAAGCTCTGGATAAGTGGGAATTCCCCGAGATCAAAGCAAAATATGGAGAAATGATGAAGTATGATCCAAAGAAAGCCGAATCAATCCTAGATAGACTTGGATTTAAGAAGGGACCTGATGGTAAGAGAAGAACACCTAAGGGTGAACATCTAAGTCTGGTCCTACTTACCAGACCAGCTCCAGATTTGGGTTATGTCCACGCAAAGCATCTCTCTGACGAGTTAGCCAAGATCGGAATAGAGGGCATAATAAAGTCGGTCGACCCTGGAATGTTTGGAGAGTTAGTTAACACTGGGAACTATGATATTGCCTTTGATGTCCTTGATGTTGCAGTAGCATTCCCCAATGATATATATCCATTCCTCGACTCTTATCACAGCAGGCACGTAAAACCAATTGGAGAATATCAGACATCTGGGGATAGAATGAGGTCCAAACTAAAGTCTAAGGATCTGGATAAGATTACAGATACACTTGCCAATATGGATCCGGATAGTTCAAAGTATATGCTCTATGCCAGAAGAGGTCTGGACATATGGTTTAAAGAACTACCTTCTGTCCCAATCGTAGAGAAGATGTTCGTTCAGGTATTCTCAGATAAGTACTGGAAGGGCTGGCCTACCGAAGGGAATATGTATCATGTCCCTTATCAATGGTGGCCTAGCCTTATCTTTATACTGTTTAAGCTAAAGCCTGCTAGCTAGTTCATCAGGGGCCATCCGGTTTTAGATACAAAAACCGGATGGCTCTTATTTAAAAATTACTAAACAGGAGAAGGATAAAAGATGAAAAGGTCGATTTTCAGTTATCTAATCAATAGAATTCTTCTCTATGCACTGATATTTATCATATCTTTGAGTGCATTCTTTTTCTTTATAAATCTTGTTCCTGGTGATCCAGTTACCCGTTATATCCAGATGATGGAACAGAGGTATGGATTGTCAACCCCTGCTTCTGAGATAGTCATTCAAAAGTACAAAGAGGTCTTTGGTCTTGATAAGGGACTATTCGAAAGATACACGTCTTATCTGACAAGACTTATCCTGCACCAGGATTTTGGACCATCATTTGTAGCATTTCCAAAACCAGCTATCGAACTTATACTGGAATCATTACCATGGTCCGTAGGACTTTTGGGTACATCTGTAATAATAGCATGGCTTCTAGGGGTAATACTGGGGACAATCGTTGGATGGAAAAGAGACACAAAGATAAGCTCTGTAGTCTTCACAACTGGACTGGTAATATCTCAGATACCTACATATCTCTTGGCTATAATTCTGGTTATGATCTTTACCTTCTGGTTAAATCTCTTCCCTATGGGCGGAGCCTATTCTGCTATGCTACAGCGTAGCTTCAGTCTACCCTTTATTTTTAGCCTTATTAAACATGCGTTTTTACCATCTATGTCTCTTATCTTTGTCTATGTGTTTGGCACAATGATATCCCAGAGGGCTCTTGTCATAAATGTCTTAGGTGAAGACTATATAAAACTTGCTGAAGCCAAAGGATTAAAAAGCTCCAGATTGGTAAATAGATATATATTGAGAAATACGCTATTACCTCAGGCTACTGGGCTTGCCCTGAGTCTGGGATTTATTGTGAATGGCTTCTTTCTTATAGAGTGGATATTTAACTATCCGGGAATAGGAAGGTTATTTATGATGGCAATAAGAGAGATGGACTATAATGTGTTAATGGGAATTACCATCACTACTATGTTCTGCGTCCTTACAGCAAATCTTATCATAGAATTTCTGTATCCATTAATCGATCCAAGGATAAGGAGAGGGTAAGATGAAAAGAGTCTTATTGATATTAAAGTATTCTCCCAAGCTTACAGCAGGAATTATTATAATACTCTCCCTGGTACTTCTGGCAATCTTAGAGCCAACTATAAACTTCTACAGACTCGGAGGGAGGTCTTCTACAGAGATCGGCTTATTCGATACTTTTCTCCCGCCAAGCAGAGAACATCCTTTCGGAACAGAGGCATATGGGAGGGACGTACTATCTTTACTATTGACAGGTCTAAAGTATTCTCTTCTCATTGGGTTTACTGCAGGTGCTCTGGCTACAGCTATAGCAGTAGTACTGGCATCAATAGCTGGTTATAAAGGTGGAAGGATAGAGGCTTTTATAACCACCATAGCCAATGCCATACTGATAATCCCTTCCTGGCCCATACTGGCTATAATAGTCCTTTTTGTCAGAAAGGTAGACCTATTTCTACTCTCACTTATACTGGCATTCTTTAGCTGGGCAGGTTCTTCCAGACAGATAAAGGCTCAAATTGCTAGTTTAAGAGAGAGACCTTATATTGACCTTGCCAGGGTTACTGGATTCAGTGATCTGGAGATTATGTTTAAAGAGATATTACCAAATTTCTTGCCCTATATCTTTGTTGGATTCTCTTATGCGGTAACGGGAACAATAATGGCAGAGACAGCATTAAGACTTGTCGGGTTAGGACCGGCTGATATCCCTTCTCTAGGTCAGTTTATAAACTGGGCTATATATTCAGGCACGCTAGCACAGGGGCATTACATTATAGTTATATCTCCCATAGCATTTCTTATACTGACATTCGTCTCTTTAAATCTGATAAATGTAGGATTGGACGAGGTCTTTAATCCAAGACTCAAGCAGGTTACAGGAGTATAGCTATGAATACTATACTTGAAGTAGAAAATCTCAAGGTTTATTTCAAAACAATTCTGGGTGATGCAAAATCTGTTGATGGGGTGTCTTTAAAGGTATTTGAAGGGGAGATTTTAGGGATAGCAGGAGAATCAGGCTGTGGTAAGTCTACACTTGTTGAGGGGGTGTTAAAGATATATAAACCTCCCTGTTATATACCCGAAGGTAAGGTATACTATAAAGGTATAGATCTTCTGAGCCTTCCAGAAGAGGAATTCAGAAAGCTCAGATGGAAGGAATTATCATACGTACCTCAGGGTTCTATGAACTCATTGAATCCTGTCATAAAAATTGAAGAACAGATGATTGACGGTATTCTGTCTCATTCTGATCTCTCATACCACGAGGCTAAAGAGCTAGCACTCTCTGCCCTTAACTCTGTAGGGATGCCGCCTGATGTATTGGAGATGTATCCTCATGAATTAAGTGGCGGTATGAGACAGAGAGTCTGTATAGCTATGAGTATATGTCTGAATCCAAAGCTGGTATTTGCTGATGAGCCGATAACTGGACTTGATGTTGTGATGCAGAAGTTGAATCTGCAGACATTAGGGGACCTGAGGGATAAATTTGGTATCACTGTCGTGATGGTAGCACACGATATGGCCTGTCACGCAGAGATATGTGATAGGATATGTATTATGTATGCTGGTAAGATCTTAGAGATCGGTTCAACCTTCGATATATTCTCCGACCCCCTGCATCCATATACGAAGGGTCTTTTATCTGCAGTACCATCCCTAGAGAAGAAAGACTTAAAAGGTATCCCCGGTCTTGCACCAAGTCCTCTGGAATGGCCTAGTGGCTGTAGATTTCATCCGAGATGTTCTTACAGAATGAAGATATGTGAGGAACAGGAGCCTATCTTGAAAGAGGTTCAGCCTGGTAGATCTGTAGCCTGTTTCCTCTACGGAGGAGAATAGATGGACGATAACCTGCTAGTATTTCAAAATGTCTCTAAGGTTTTCAGAAGGGTAGGTTTCGGCTTTCTGGGTAAAGCAACAGTTCAGGCACTTAAGGACGTCTCCTTCTCCTTAAGCTCTGAGCCAGAAGTCCTAGCTTTAGTGGGAGAAAGCGGAAGTGGAAAGAGTACCATATGCAGGCTTATCCTTGGATTGGAGGAGCCAACTTCTGGAGAGATACTCTATAAGGGGAAGAGCGTCTCTGACTGGCTAAGAAGTAATAAGAAAGAGTATATAAGAGAGGTACAGATAATATTCCAGGACCCATACGAAGTCTATAATCCCTTTTACAGGGTTGACAGGGTCTTATGGATGGCAATTAAAAAATTCAATATTGCCTCGGGTGATGAAGCAGAAAGACTTATCTACGAAAGCCTTGAGGCAGTAGGTTTAAGGCCAAGAGAGATACTGGGAAGGTATCCACATCAGTTAAGCGGTGGGGAAAGACAGAGGATTATGCTCTCGCGGATCTATCTTATAAAGCCAAGATTACTGGTGGCAGATGAGCCGGTCTCTATGCTTGATGCCTCATTGAGGGCTATATTCCTTGACCACCTGAGGGAGTTCAAAAAGCTCGGTATAAGTTCTCTCTACATAACCCACGATCTAAATACCGCCTACTATATAGCTGACAGGATAATGATCATATACTCAGGCAGGATCCTTGAGAGAGGCCCGACAGAAGATGTAATAAAGAACCCGTTGCATCCATATACAAAGATGCTTATAACCTCTATCCCTGTACCTGATCCAAACAAAAGATGGCAGGATAGAGTGGTGATAGATGTGGCAAAACTACAGAAGGTATCAGGTAGGGAGGCTATAGGTGGATGCCCGTTCTATAATAGATGTCAGTTCGCTATGGATAAGTGTGAGAAAGATTTCCCACCGACAGAGAAGATTAATAATCAGGAAGTTAACTGTTTCCTCTATGGATAGGAGGTTTCTATGGATAGAAAGTGGCGTATAGCTATTGTAGGCTGTGGCCTTATAGCAAATTCTAATTATATACCTGAAATAAAGATGATGCCAAATGCCGAGATCGTAGCAGTATGTGATATCATTCCTGAGAGAGCAAAGCAGAGTGCAGAAAGATTTTGTATACCAAAATGGTATAAGCATATAGATGAGCTTCTGAAGGATTGCGAGTTTGAGATCTTATTGGACCTTACATCTATAGATGCCCACTTTGAGATTAATCTTAAGGCTCTTCAGGCTGGAAAACATTTATACTCACAGAAACCTATAGCTACCAATGTGAAAGAGGCTAGGATTCTTATTGAAGAGGCTAAGAAAAGGAATCTTAAGATAAGCGCATCTCCCATACATATGTTGCGTCCTGATATACAGGAAGCCAGGAGATTAATAAAAGAGGGGATTATAGGTAAGGTATCATTTATCAGATGTTCCTCATCACACGGTGGACCGGAGTATTTTCAATTCCGTGATGTGGACCCAAGCTGGTTTTATAAACCTGGGATTGGTCCTCTCTTGGACCTTGGGGTCCATGGACTCCACCAGGTAACAGGACTTTTAGGACCAGCCAAAAGAGTCACCTGTCTCTCTGGTATTTCGGAGAAAAAACGTATAGTTCGTACAGGAGCTTTTGACGGGAAAGAGATGGAACCTATGGTGGATGACAATACACTGATACTTTTAGACTTTGGTGAAGCAACATTTGCCTTTGTAGATGCTACATACTGTGTAAAATCAACGAAAGCTCCGTATATGGAGATCTATGGATCTAAAGGGACTATATCTTTCACCCGTGATCCAGAAAAACCAATAATGTTATTCTTAGATGAGAGAGAAAAAGGTATCAGGGGCTGGACAGAACCAATATACTACTGGCAGAGAGTTCAGCAGTCCTGTGGGGTAAAAGATCTTTTATCTGCACTGGAAGAAAATAGAGAGCCTGTTCTTACTCCTCAGCATGCCCTCCATGTGATTGAAATAATGGAGAAGGCTTATATCTCTGCCAGAGAGGGAAGAGCTATAGAACTTGAAACAACATTTTAGAGGAGGATATTAAGATGAGTAGGATCTATCGTATTGGAGTGATAGGATTTGCCCATATGCATATAACATCATTAATTGACTATTTCTTAGAACTATCAAATATCGATTGGGTAGCATGTGCTGATACTGTTCCGGAGGTCCCATCTATCTCATCTGAACCAGGGACACGCAGGGCTAATCTGCAGTATGCTGTAGAAAAGACGGGAATGAAGGCCTACGAAGATTACAGGGAGATGCTAGAAAGAGAAGACCTGGACATTGTCCTTTTCTGCCCAGAAAATGCTAGACATGGGGAAGTAGCCGAAGCTATTGCCAAAAAGAAAGTACTTATGATGATAACAGAAAAGCCTATGGCAAGCAGTTTATCGGAGGCTCTTAGGATGGTCCGGTCTGCTAATTACAATGACGTAGAACTGGTAGTCAACTGGCCAACCACCTGGTCTCCAGCCATAAGAAAGGTAAAGGAACTCATAGATACTGATGAGATAGGTGCAGTATGGCAGGTTAAGTGGAGAAATGGAGCTTCGATGGGTCCTTTGGCATACGGACAGAAGATAACCGATTGGGAAAAAGGGCAGGAATGGTGGCATCAGGAAAGGGCAGGTGGAGGAGCCCTCTTAGACTACTGTTGTTATGGTGCCTGTCTGGCTAGATGGTTTTTAGGAGAACCTGCAACATCTGCCTTTGGGATCAGAGCAAATTTTACCAGTCATTATGGAGATGCAGATGATAATGCAGTTATCCTTGTAAGATTTCCCTCCAGTATGGCTATCCTAGAAGCTACCTGGAGCACTGTAAACACAGGGATACCAAGCGGGCCTATAGTGTATGGAACAACAGGGACTATTGTGGTTGATCAGGGAAAAGTACTGGTCTTTAAAGACAGAAAGAGCAAGGAGCCAACTAATGTCTTTGAAAATCTAAGTCTACCAGAGGGTAGGGATACTTTAGCAAAAGAGGTGATCCATCATCTAGAGACAGGAGAGCCGCTCCATCCCACTCTGGATATACCGATAAATCTGGATGCGATGGCCATTCTAGACGCAGGGATACGCTCGGCAAAGAGTCGAAAGATGGAACTGGTAGACAATGTTAACTGGTGCATAGGGTAGTAAGAGACACCTACTTTCTAGTTATTAGGGCAGGCAGAGATGTCTGCCCTATCTATTAAATTTAAAGATTCATAAGCTAATTCCTACCTTTACACAAAGAGATAATTATGCTATAACTTAAGAGGCTTTAAATTCTTCTTCAGATGGAGAGTGGTGATATTATGAAGGATAAATATCTGTTTGTAGGGCTTCTTTTGATTATAAGTCTTCTGGGAGCAAGTCTCATTCCCAACACTGTTCTTGCAGGAGATGATCTAAACATTCTGGTCTCCGGTAATAATGCCTTTGCCCTTGACCTATATAGAAGACTTGCTATTGAGAAAGGTAACCTTTTTCTCTCTCCGTATAGCATCTCATCTGCACTTTCTATGACATATGCGGGGGCAAGGGGAGAGACTGCCAGACAGATGGCTAGGGTCTTACGTTTTACCCTTCCCCAGGAGAGGTTACACAGGGCTTTTTATGAACTTTCAAAAGTATTACAGTCTGGAAATAAAGGGTATCAGCTGAATATAGCCAATGCACTGTGGGGACAGAAGAATTATAAATTTCTCCAGGAATTTATAGACGCAACAAACAGATACTATGATGCTGGATTTAAAGAGGTAGACTTTATAGATGAGACTGCTCGAGAAGAGACTCGTCAGATGATAAACAGGTGGATAGAGGACAAAACTAATAGCAAGATAAAGAACCTTATAGGACCCAGAGACCTGGATATGCTTACCCGTCTTGTCCTGACAAACGCGATATATTTTAAGGGTAAGTGGGAATCACAGTTTGACCCTAAAAATACCAAAGATATGCCCTTCTATATCTCAGAAAAGGTAAAAGTAGATACTCCTATGATGTATCAGAAATCAAGATTCAAATACGCTGAGGACGAGGAAGTCCAGGTTCTGGAGATGCCATATACGGGTAAAGACCTATCTATGGTAATTATACTTCCAAAACCAGGTGTTACTCTCTCCAAAATAGAGAGGAGCCTATCCACAAAGAAATTAGATTCTTGGTTATCAAAACTCTCAGAAGTAGAGGTAGAAGTTTACATCCCAAGATTTAAGATAGAAAAGAGATTTGTACTCAGCAAGCCGCTACAGAAGATGGGAATGGTCGATGCCTTCGATATGATTAAGGCTGACTTCTCAGGGATGACACCAAAACCAGACCTCCACATATCCAGCGTTATCCATCAGGCATTCGTTGATGTAAATGAGGAAGGTACAGAGGCAACTGCCGCTACCGCCGTCATAATGGGAACTAAGGCTATAATTATGCCAACTGTATTTCGTGCAGATAGACCGTTTATCTTTTTCATCAGGGATCTACGCTCTGGCAGTATACTCTTTATAGGAAGACTGGTAGAACCGGGGAAATAAGCTGAAATATAGGTGTCTAATAAAAAGTTGAGTCCCGCTAGTATTCCTTCTAGAATCTATGGGACAATTGATAAAATATGCATTCGTAATTTTGATACCCCTAGAACTCAGAGATTATAAAATAAAGACTTTTATGTATTCGATCAGTTGAAGACTTTGATACCACTGGCTAGCATATAAATAAAATTGGAAGAGGATAAGTGCCTAAATAGGTCTAAAGTTTAGAACTATGAAGCCCAAAATACTCTATCTCCTTCCATACTTTGGTATTGCAGGGACAGAGATCCATGTGATAGAGCTTTCCAAACATCTCAAAGATGACTATGAGTTAATATTAGTAGCTCCTTATGGGAAAGGTCTTGCCCTTTTAGAAGAAAACAATATACCTCACAGGGAGATCATCCCACTTACATTTATAGATGTAAGAGAATATAAAAGAAGACTTAAAAGTATAGTAGAAGAATTCAAGCCCAATATAATACACATCCATGGAGCTCACGAACTGGTTTACATCTCCAGAAGCATAGCTTCTGATGTACCAGTAGTATTTACCTGTCATGGATATGCGACCTCCTTTCCCTTTATCGACTATAAGATATCAGCTTTTATCAATAAAAAGTGGGGAGATAAAGTTATAACAGTATCGAACTATGACAGGAAAAACTTAATTAAGGCTGGACTTCCAGAGGATAAAACTGTACTTATTTATAATGGTGTAACAGAGATTTCAGAGAAAAAAGAACTTCCTATAGAGACAGAAGGTCTTGTCATAGGGACAGCAGCACGCCTCACTAGATCCAAGGGGATAAGGTATCTTATAGAGGCTTTCAGTTACCTTCATAACAAGTACAGAGATATAAACCTTGTAATAATAGGGGAAGGTGAAGAGAGGAAAAATCTGGAAATATTGGCTCAAGATTTAAAAATAAACAACAGGGTCTTTTTCCTAGGAGCTATTCCGGATGCCAGATGTTATTTCAGGAACTTTCATATCTTTGTTCTTCCTTCCCTCTCTGAAGCCTTCAGTATTACTATCTTGGAAGCCGTATCCCAGAAGATACCCGTTATAGCAACAAGTGTTGGTGGAATTCCCGAGATTATAGAAGACGGAAAGACAGGACTTCTAGTCCCACCCAAAGAGCCTCTAATTCTTGCTCAGGCTATAGAAAGGCTAATTACCGATGAAGGACTAAGAGTAAGACTAGGGGATGAAGGATACAGGAGATATAAAGAAAATTTCACCCTAGAGGATATGTGTATAAAAACTAAAACCCTGTATAGAAGATTTCTAGAATGATTCAAGATTGATATGAGATGAAATAAGATTTATACATCGTGTTATAATGGTTATATGAATAGGGCTTTCGATTGGTTCAGACAGGCTAAAAGGGATCTAGAACAGGCTATAGATTCTAAGAATGCAGGAAGACACGAATGGGCTTGTTTTGCTGCTCAGCAGTCAGCAGAAAAGGCTGTAAAGGCTCTACATCTATACTTTAATCAGGAAGCATGGGGTCATATAATTGCCAAACTTCTTGTTGAAATTACTCAGATAGTTCCTGTTCCTCAAGATCTTATAGAGAAGGCAAGAGTTTTGGATAATTTCTATATTCCTGCAAGATATCCTAATGGGCATCCGGAAGGAGCCCCTTTTGAGCATTATGGACCTCTGCAGAGTGAGGTGGCGATAAGATATGCCAGTGAGATCCTTGAATTCGTTAGTTCTAAAATGGCCAGATAAAGAAGAGGTAATGAAAGGACTACAAAAATGGATAGAAGATCTGACAAGGAAAAGAAAAGACATCTTAAAGATTGGAGTTTTTGGTTCCTATGCTCGAGGAGATTTTGGATTTGGCAGTGACCTTGATATCATTATGATCTTAGAAGAATCGAGGCTTTCCTTTGAACAAAGGTCTGTTGAATTCGATACTACTCTTTTGCCAGTTCCGGTAGACCTTATCATATACACAAAGAGGGAGTGGGAAAAAATAAGAGAAGAAAATTCCCCCTTTTATAGGTGTATAGATAGAGATATAGTATGGATATTCAATAAAGGTTAAAGCAAGGTTTGACACACTTTCTTAAGGGATTAATTTTATTTAAGACTCGCTATTGACAGTTAAATCGAAGCTTACACTCTATTGACTTTTTATAGGTACATATGCTATAAATAAACTGTCAGATAAAGGACACATTATAGAGAGGTAGAAGCTATGATTGGTTATATTATACGTAGATTGGTATATTCTATAATACTTCTTTTCCTGGTGTCAATTGTTGGCTTTACTGTAATTCAGCTTCCTCCAGGAGACTTTCTCACCATAAGAATTCAGGAGCTGAGAAACAGAGGAGACCTGAGTGCGGAGATCTACGCAGAACAGCTGAGAATGAGGTATGGCCTGGATAAACCATTCTGGATGCAGTATATAATATGGATAACCCATTTTGTTAGAGGAGACTTTGGCTGGTCATTCTATTATGAAAAACCTGTTAGTGAATTGGTAGGAGAAAGGCTAGCACTTACACTGGTCCTGTCTATAGTAACATTAATATTTACCTGGGCATTAGCGATACCGATAGGTGTATATTCTGCTACACATCAATATTCCTGGGGTGATAATATCTTCACATTCCTGGGATTTATAGGACTATCTGTGCCAGGCTTTCTACTTGGACTCCTATTAATGTTTATATCTGTATTCTACTTCAATCAGTCAGTTGGAGGGCTATTCTCCCCTCAGTATGTAAATGCTCCTTGGACTTTAGCCAAAGTTATAGACCTCTTTAGACATCTATGGATTCCTGTCATAATAATAGGTCTCTCTGGGACTGCAGGACTAATCCGTATAATGAGGGGTAACCTGTTAGATATATTAGGACAGCAGTATGTCCTTACTGCAAGAGCAAAAGGACTCAGAGAGTCTATAGTTATATGGAAACATGCGGTAAGGGTAGCAATAAATCCTCTGATAAGTTCTTTAGGAATGAGCCTGCCAGGTATCATATCTGGTGAGTCTCTTGTCTCTATAGTGCTAAATCTTCCAACTACTGGTCCTCTATTCTTGGAGGCACTTATGAGACAGGATATGTTTTTGGCTGGGAGTTTTCTTATGTTCTTGACCATAGCACTTGTTGTAGGGAATTTTCTAGCGGACCTTGGCTTGGCTTGGGCAGACCCAAGGATAAGATATGAGGAATAATGGAGGTTTAGATGCCTGAAGAAAGGGAATTAACGTTAGAAAAGGAGCCTACAAGAAAAAGCCCATCCTACTGGAGATTGATGTGGTATAAGTTCAAGAAGAATAAGAGGGCTGTTGTAGGTGGGGTAATATTAATACTCTTATATGCTGTGTGTGTTGTATTCACTGAATTTTTTGCCCCCTATCAGTTAGAATATGCTACTGACTATATAAGCGCACCTCCTCAGGTCTTACATTTCAGAGATGAAAATGGCAATTTTACTCTGAGACCGTTTGTATATGGATATAAAGAGGAAATAAATATAGAAAGGTTTACTAGAGAATTCAAGATAGATACATCAAAGAAGTATAGGGTAAAATTCTTTGTCAGAGGCCAGCCTTATAAACTCTTTGGATTAATCCCTTCTAATATTCACCTCTTCGGCACAGAAGACCCAGATGGAGTAGTATTTCTCTTTGGAACGGACAGACTTGGAAGAGACCTGTTTTCAAGAGTTATATATGGTGGAAGAATCTCTCTGACGATAGGATTATTAGGAGTATTTTTAAGCCTCATATTTGGGAGTGTATTGGGAACCATATCGGGATATTATGGTGGTACGGTGGATATGATAATACAGCGAACGACAGAACTCCTTATGGCTTTCCCAAATATCCCTCTATGGATGGCTCTAGCCACCGCAGTTCCTCCTACATGGTCTCCAATAGCGGTATATTTCGGAATAACTATAATTCTTTCATTCTTAAACTGGGGAGGTCTTGCTAGACAGATAAGGGGAATGGTTTTATCTCTCAGGGAACAAGACTTTGTTATGGCAGCAAAAAGCTTCGGTGCTGATGATAAAAGGATAATATTTCGTCATCTTATACCCAATTGCTTGAGTCACATCATAGTAATAAGCACGCTTAGTATCCCAGGAATGATCCTGGGGGAAACTGCTCTAAGTTTTCTGGGGTTAGGACTCAGACCCCCTATGACAAGCTGGGGAGTATTATTGTATGAGACTCAAAATATAAGATCTCTCAGATATATGCCCTGGCTTATAATACCTGTATTCTTTGTCATAATAACTGTTCTCTGTTATAACTTTTTGGGTGATGGATTGAGAGATGCAGCTGATCCCTATTCTAGATAGTGAGGTTATATATGGAAAATAATGGACTAATTTTAGAAGTAAAAGACCTTAGAACTTATTTTCCCACTTATAGTGGACTGGTGCATGCAGTAGATGGGGTCTCCTTTACCATAAAGAGAGGAAGGAATCTTGGAGTAGTTGGAGAAAGTGGCTGTGGTAAGAGTGTAACAGCTTTGACCATTATGGGGCTTGTCCCTTCTCCTCCAGCTAAGATATCTGGTGAGATAATATTTTATAAAGATAGTAATACTAAGGTTGAACTTCACAAACTTGACCCAAAGGGACCTGAATATAGATCCATTAGAGGGAAAGAGATGGCAATGATATTCCAAGAACCAATGACATCGTTAAATCCTGTATATACGATAGGAGAGCAGATAATGGAAGCTATTATGCTTCATCAAAACGTTGATAAAGAAGAAGCACGTAAAAAAGCTATAGAGATGTTAGATAAGGTAGGTATCCCAAGCCCTGAGAAGCGTATAGACGAATATCCCCATCAGTTAAGTGGGGGAATGAGACAGCGTGTAATGATTGCTATGGCTCTTTCCTGTAATCCAAGCCTTTTAATAGCTGATGAACCAACCACCGCTTTAGACGTGACAATCCAGGCTCAGATTTTAGAATTAATGAAAGCCCTACAGAGAGAGTTCAATACTTCTATTATGATAATTACGCATAACCTGGGTGTGGTGGCTGAGATGGCGAATGAAGTTATGGTTATGTATCTTGGAGAGGTGGTGGAATATGGAGATGTTAGAGAGATATTCCGTAAGAGGTTACATCCATACACAGATGGGTTATTCAAGTCTATACCACGTGCTGGAAGAGGAGCCAAGCAGCCTCTAACACCTATCCAAGGTTCGGTGCCAGAACCTATAGACTTACCAAAGAGCTGTAGATTTCTTCCAAGGTGTAACTTTAGATTTAGTAAATGTGAAACTAATCCTCCTCTATTCACTCTTGATAATGGACACAAAGTAAAGTGCTGGTTATATGAAGATAGTGGAGCGATCATATGAAACCGATACTTCTGGACGTAAAAGGTCTTAAAAAATATTTTCCTGTTAAAAGAGGATTCTTGAGAAGAACTGTGGGATATATAAGAGCGGTAGATGGAGTAGACCTGTATATAAGAGAAGGAGAGACCTTAGGACTAGTAGGTGAAAGTGGCTGTGGAAAGACTACTGCGGGCAGAACTATTCTAAGATTGATTGAGCCTACAGAGGGAAAGATATATTTTAGAAGCAGTATAAGGCATGGAGATAATGATGGGATGGTCGATATAACAGAACTCAGTCAGGAGGAATTAAAACCACTGAGACAGGAAATGGCTATGATATTCCAGGACCCAATTTCTTCGCTAAATCCGAGGATGACAGTCAAAGATATAATCAGAGAACCGCTAGAGATACACAATAAAGGAACTATCAAGGAACAAGAAGACAGGGTTGTGGAGCTTCTAGAAGCAGTAGGGCTAACCGCAGAACATATGTCGAGGTACCCCCATGAGTTCTCAGGAGGGCAAAGACAGAGGATAGGAATAGCCAGAGCTCTGGCGCTAAATCCAAAACTGGTAATATGTGATGAACCAGTATCTGCATTGGACGTATCCATCCAAGGACAGGTATTAAACCTCTTAGAAGAATTACAGAAAAGATTAGGTTTGACCTATCTATTTATCTCACACGATCTTGCTGTTGTTCAGCACATATCAGACAGGGTGGCTATTATGTATCTTGGCCAGGTGGTAGAGTTAGGACCGACTGAAGTCATATATACCAAGCCTCTACATCCATATACTGAGGCGCTACTCTCTGCCATTCCGATTCCAGATCCAGACTACCAGAGGGAAAGAATAATCCTGCAGGGAGGAGTTCCATCTCCTCTTAATCCCCCGAGCGGATGTTACTTTCACCCGAGATGTACGTATGCAGATAAGATATGCAGTGAAGAACATCCGGGACTTAGAGAGCTATACCCGGAACACTTTGTAGCCTGTCACCTGGCAGAGAAACTACAACTGAGAGGTATAGAGGGCTGATGGTAGAGTTAGAGAAGGAGAAAAAGAATATAACAGAAACAGATGTTGAGTCAGCCTTAATAAAGGCTGAAGAATTAAGGAAACAGAAGCATTATCAAGAGGCTATAAACCTTCTGGTAGATGTCTTGCAGGCAGGGCTATTGAAACCAAGAATATACTATAGACTGGGAAATATCTACTATGATATGGGAGATCTGGACAGGGCCGAATATGCCTACAAGAGGGTTATAGAATTTTCTCCGGAGCATATAAATGCACACTATAACCTCTCTGTTGTATATAAGAAAAAGGGAATGGTTGAAGAGTCCGTGAAATATCTCAGAAAAGCGTATCTGCTGGAACTAAAGTATCCTAAGAAGTCTCAGCTCACCAATGAACAGAAACTATGGGCAAGAGTAATTGCGCTAAAACAGTTTATACTTATAGTTTCTATAATAATAGCAGTCTCGTTTGTTTTGAGATATTTGAGCTTTATTCTGGGAAGGAGGTGAGAAATTAAAGGATATTAATAAATTTTCTTTCTGTAAAAACTTGAAGCTTTTGCCTAACAAGTGAAAAATATCAATTAAAAAGGAGGGATGAAGAATTATGAGAAGGTTTTTAAAGCTAGTGTTGGTTAGTTTAGTTTGTGTGTCAATACTGTTGACCACAGTACCTGTATCTTTTGCTCAGAGGAGATACAGAGAGTCTCCTATGTCTGCAGAATTGGTGAAGCAGGGTAAACTTCCACCTGTGGAGCAGAGATTACCCCAGAAACCTCTGGTGATAAAACCGGTAGAGAAGATAGGCAAATACGGAGGTACCTGGAGGCTACCATTCTGGGACGCAGGAATGGGTAACATAAAGATGATTATGTATGATCCTCCACTAAGATGGAATATGGATTATACAGCCTACATACCCAATCTTGTTGAGAAGTGGGAGTTTACACCTGATGGTAAGACTGTAACATTCTATTTCAGAAAGGGTGTAAAGTGGTCTGATGGGCACCCATTCACTATGGAAGATCTCAAATACTGGTGGGAAGATGAAGCAATGAACAAGGACTACCAGGTAGTGATGGTACCATGGTGGGCTCAGAATAACGATAGATCACCAGCTACGGTAAAGTTTATCGATGACTATACTATATCTTTCACATTTAAAGAAGCCCACTGGAACGTCCCATACATACTTGCCTCTGGATTCTGGGAATGGGAACCACTAATGAAACCGAAGCACTATCTGAGCCAGTTCCATCCAAAATACAATTCCAAGATGAAGGACTATGAGACACTGAGGCTAAAATCTCAGTGGTGGAATAACCCTGATTATCCTACACTATTCGCCTGGCACTGTGTAAAGTATGAGCCTGGAAAGAGGGTAATATTCGAGCGTAATCATTACTACTGGAAGGTAGATACCGCTGGGAACCAGCTTCCCTATATAGATAGGATAGAGGCTGAATATGTGGTTGACCCTGAAGTAAGGCTACTCAAGGTATTAAACGGTGAGTACGATGCTACTTTCAGAGGGGTGGATGATCCAAGGCAGATACCTGTCCTCTTGGAAAGGGCAGATAAAGGTGGATATAGGGTCATACTCTGGAAGAACGGTGCTGGAGCCTGGCCTGGTATGATAGTAAACCAGAACTATAACGTAGAAAAGACAAAAGACCCATGGATGAGAGAATTACTCAGAAACAGAGACTTCAGAGCAGCGCTATCCCTTGCTATAGATAGAGATAGGATCAATAAGGTAATATGGAAGGGTATCGGTAGAGTCCAGCAGGGAACAATCAGTGAAGAATCCTGGCACTTCCAGAGCCCTCAGGGGAAGAAGGTCTTCCAGGAATGGGCTAATAACCTGGCTAAATATGATCCTGCAGAGGCAAATAGACTCCTGGATAAGATCGGACTAACCAAGAGAGATGCTGAAGGATTTAGAACAAGACCAGATGGGAAAAAGCTTGAAATTATACTGGATGTTACCGGTTGGGGTGGAATAGCTATCAATACTGAAACCGCTCCTATAATCAAGAAAAACTGGGAGGATATTGGTCTAAGGGTAATACTTAATGACGTCTACAATACACCAGAAGAAGGACTTAGAGATAGTGAAGGTACTTATATGATTCGTATGGCGCATACTGCAGAGATGGACCTCTGGACATATCCAGACTGGGTATTCCCTGGTCCAAACAACAGGTCCTGGCCACTGGTAAGTCTCTGGATAAGAACTGGTGGAGCCCAAGGCGAAAAACCAGAACCTGGAAGCCCAGAAGACCGTCTACTGAAACTCTACCAGAAGGGCTGTGCAGAGAAGGATCTGGTAAAGAGGCACAGATTTGTCTGGGAGGCAGTACAGATACATATTAAAGAGGGACCATTCTTTATCGGTATAACTGGTGGCTTACCGATGCCTGTGGTGGTTAAGAAGAACTTCAGAAATGTTCCGGACTTTGGTGTCCTTGGTCCCTGGGCGATTGGTGGTCCCGGGAATACCTGTCCAGAGCAGTACTTCTTCGAATAATAGAGACACTATAGGGGGCTGTCTTAAGACAGCCCCCTAGTTTTTTATCCCCTATAAAGGAATCTCAGTCATACTTATCCTGTAATCGGTATCTCTATCTATAATTACTATTGTATTATGGGAGATCTTTATATTCCAGTAAGCCCTGCCGTTAGCAGATATCAGACCAAATATCATAGCCTTTATTGGTCCTGCATGAGATACAATCAATACATCTTCATCTCTGTGACGCCTGGTTATCTCCTCTAGGACATTCATTACCCTCTCTGTAAGCTCTCTAAAGGTTTCACCTCCAGGTGGTGAGATGTTCCATGGGTCTTCCTGCCATCTCCTAAAGAGTTCCGGGTCTTTCTCTTCCATCTCCCAGATGGAAATACCTGTCCAGTCTCCAAAATTCAACTCTCTCAGATCCCGAGTGTAGTATACAGGAACGTTCAGAAATCTATTTATGATCTCTGCTGTTTCCCTTGCCCTCAAAAGATCACTTGAGTAGATACAGGAAATCTTTACCTTACTCAGAGTATGCCCCAGTCTCTCTGCCGTCTTCCTTCCGTTCTCATTAAGAGATGTATCTGTCTGACCCTGATATATACCCTCTTTATTCCAATCTGTCTCTCCATGCCTTACTATATAGATTCTCATAGCACCAGAAGGACAATGGCTTCGGTGAACTCACATATAGCACCGTAATTATCACCTGTCAGTCCACCTATCCGCCAGTTTAAATATAAACCAAATAGATATCCAGAGAAAAGGCTAAAGAAAAGAGCTATAAATCCTCGAAATCTTCCCAGGATGATAGCCAGGATAAGTGTTGAGATAAATGCAAAGAGTAGTCCTCCTCTTTCAAGAGTTCCAGAGAAGACACTTCCCTTTCCCTCTTTTCTTGCATACGGAAAAAGATGTATGGCTAAAACGATAAGGAATCTACCTATTGTAGGTGAGAGTAGAAGAGATATCGAGATATTACCAGAACTATTAAGAGCCAGGTATTTTAAACCAAGGATAAAGAATATACCCATAGCACCAAAGGTTCCTATCCTGCTGTCTCTCATTATCTCCAGTATACCTTCTCTATCTCTCCTACTCATAATGCCATCCATCGTATCGCTAAATCCATCTATATGGATACCACCGGTGATAGATTCCCATATAAATACTGTTAGAAATACGGAGACCTCTCTGTAGAAAAACCTAGAAAGAAAGAAGAAACTTAGAAGAGAGACAATTCCTATGAAAAGACCAACCAGGGGGAAAAATCTAACACTCCTTCTCAGGGCAAACTCGTCAAAAGAAGCCCTTACGGGTATTATCGTCAGGAATCTGAGAGCCTCTATAAGCTCAGACATTTCTGGATACGCCAGCCTCTTCAAATGTCTTCATATTATAGTATGCGCTTAGTGCACAGTCTATAACAAGCATCCCGATGGCAGAACCAGTCCCTTCACCAAGTCTCATATCTAGAGTAAGAAGGGGCTTGAGTCCCATAAGTTCCAGGGCAATCCTGTGCCCCGGTTCTCTGGAGAGATGAGAAGGTATTATATATGGCAGAACATCCGGTGAAATCTTATATGCCAGTAGAGCCCCTACTGTGGAGATGAACCCATCTATTATAACGGGTTTACCAAGACTTGCACAGCCAATAACAAGTCCTGCTATAGCACCGATCTCCAGTCCGCCAACTTTTGATAGGACATCCAGAGGGTCATTAGGGTCTGGCTTATTCAGTTCTATAGCCTTTGCTATAATATCCGCCTTCCTCTTTATCCTCTCCTCGTCAAGCCCTGTCCCCGGTCCCACCAGTAGTTCTAAAGAAACATCCGGGGAAAATACCTTAAGGATAGCAGAACTTGGAGTAGTATTACCTATACCCATCTCTCCGGTCCCAACTATATCAAAGCCGATCTCATTCAGCTCTTCTATTACCCTTATTCCGACCTCTATAGATTTTACAGCAGATTCTCTACTCATAGCTGGACCTTTAGAGAAATCCTCTGTCCCTCTCAGGACATTGTAATCTCTAAAAAATGGATGAGAAATATCTATCTTTTTGGCTACTCCAACATCTACCACCATCACTTTAGCCCTGGCAGTAGATGCAATTGCATTTATCCCTGCCCCACCTGATAAAAAGTTGTATACCATCTGTACAGTTACCTCTTGTGGATATGCACTTACCCCACTCTTAGCTATTCCGTGATCCCCTGCCATAACAACAATATATCTATCATCTACCTTTGGCTTATCGGTCCTCATTATGCCTGCCAACTGGACAACGATCTCTTCAAGTCTACCCAGACTCCTGGGGGGTTTTGTAAGGTTATCCCATCTTTCCCATACCTTACTCTTTATATCTTCATCCAGCGGTTTTATACTGGCTATTGCCTCATTTAGAGTCATTCTTCACCTCCAGAGGGATTCCTGCTATCATAAAGAATGTCTTATTGGAATGTTTCGCAAATATCTGGTTTACCCTCCCAAGGAGGTCCCTGTACCTCCTGCCAAGAGGATATTCCGGAACGATACCCAGACCAACCTCGTTGGATATTACAATAACCTCTGATCTGATACTTCTGGAGTAGCTGGCAATATCTTCAGCCATCTCCAATATCTCTTCATCTTTATATCTTTCCAACAGATTTGATACCCAGATGGTGAGACAATCAAGGATTATGACCCCGGTATCTGTAAATCTTTTTATCACTGAAAGTAGGTCTATAGGTTCTTCTATAGTCTTCCAGTGAGATGGTCTCTCCTTTCTGTGGTTTTCTATACGTGACTTCATCTCCTCATCTAAGGGTAGAGCAGTGGCTACAAATGTTACCTTATCTCTATCACCTGCCAGGCTCAGGGCAAAACTACTCTTACCACTCCTGGCACCGCCAAGAATAAATATAAGACTCATTTAAAAAGCTCCGGATGTAAATATCTTGCTATGATCTCAAGGGCTAAGACAAGTCTCGGTCCAGCTCTAAAAACAATGTCGTCATTTATCTTGAATACTTTTTGATTCTTTACTGCCTTAAGGGTATCCCATCCAGGTCTCTTGGATATCTCTAAGGGATTGGCACCCATACTTGATTCTGCCCCTATTATCATATCAGGGTCTTCTTTTACAAGTTGTTCCAAACTGAATATTGGATAGGCTGATTTTGCTGACCCTGCAATGTTTATCCCTCCAGCCTTCCTTATAATATCATCTATAAAGCTACCGGGTCCTGCGCTCATAAGTGGCTCATTCCATAGCTCGAAGAAGACCTTTGGTTTAACCTTGACTTTACTCACCTTGCTTGTGACCTTTGCCATCCTTAACTTCAGGTCAAAAACCAGTTTCTTGGCATTCTCTTCTGCTCCGGTGATGCGACCTATCCTGTAGATGCTACTTATAACCTCATCAAGATTGTGAGGATAAGATACGTAGACAGGTATACCTAACTGTTCAAGTTTTTCTATAAACTGTCTTTGAACTCCTCCGGTTGATATAACTACATCTGGCTTCAGGGAAATGACCTTTTCCAAGTTTGGATTGGCAAAATCTCCTATCTTCTCTTTTGTCTTTGCCTCCTCCGGATAGTTACACCATGTTGTTACCCCAACCACTCTATCCCCCAATCCCAATGCAAAGAGTATCTCGGTAACATCCGGGGCAGTAGATATGATCCTTCTGGGCTCTTTAGAGATAGTTACCCTTCGCCCAACATCATCTCTTACAGTTACAGGAAAAGTACCGGCAAAGGATAGATTCGCTATAAGACTCAGAACCAGTATTAAACTCATAAAATATATAAGCCTTCTCATTATTTTTCCCTCCTGGTAAAAGATTTATTCCCCCATCATACCTCAAATAAAAAAGAACAGGGATCAATAATGAAAAGACTATCTATGAAGTATTCAATCTCTCCATAATGCCAAGCCTCCTTTCCTCGAAGGATCTGGCATATATCCTAATAGGCAGGTCTCCTGGCTTCCAGCATAGGTCTCTGCGCCTTCCCGGTTTCCCAGTGGCATTATGCAGGACCCTTAACGCTGGTCACAGTAGCGGGACTGCAGCGGATTCTCACCGCTTTCCCTTTTAATCCCCAAAGGGGAACCTATTAGAAATATGCGTCTTGATTGATATGATACTATGAGATGGTATTACAGTCAAGAGATTTAGACGATGCCCTTCTTTACTGCGTAAAGGACTAATTCTGACCTGGTCTTCATATTCAACTTCTGAAAGATATGAGACAGGTGACTCTTAACAGTGCTTTCACTCAGATATAATTCTTCTGCAATCTCTCTATTAGACTTTCCTCTTGCCACCTCTCTGAGTATCTCAATTTCCCTGTGGGTGAGAGTTGCACATTCTTTATTGTCTGACGATATCATACCTAAGAGTTTACGAGAAATCTTGGGGTTTATCATCGTAGTCCCCTTATAGACATTCTTTATGGCTCTGATGAGGTTATCCAGTGATATGTCCTTAAGGATATAGCCAACTGCTCCAGCCTGAAACATCTGCATAATCAACTCATCCTCCTCATAGACAGAGATAGCTATGACCTGGATCGAAGGGTTCTTAGCCATTATCGCCCTTGTAGCAGATATCCCATCTATACCAGGCATCCTTATATCCATAAGGATTATATCTGGCTTGAGCTTTTCCACCTTTTCTATCGCCTCTTCTCCGCCGTAAGCCTTACCCACAACTTCTATATCTTTCTCTCCCTCTAAAAGCTTTGCTATTCCATCGCATATCAAAGCCTGATCATCCACGATAAGGACTTTTATAGTCCCCATCTGCCTCCTCCTATAAGGGGACATAAGCTTCTACCCTAGTCCCTTTATAAGGAACCCCTTCTATCATAAATGTGCCACCTAGAGATTCTACCCTATCCTTCATTATCTTTATCCCAAATGAATCACTCTCATCTTTGTATTTTTCATAATTAAATCCAACCCCATTATCTTTAACCTTTAAGCGTATACCATCTTCTTCTACATTGCATTCTACATAGGCACTATCTGCCATACTGTGGCGCCTTACATTCGATACCGCCTCTCTCAATACAGAAAAGATCACTTCCTTAACACTGTTTGGTAGAATCTTTTCATCTCCACTCAGGGTGATATCAAATTTAATGCCAGACCTCTTTTCCTCACCCTCAACATACTTCCTAAGGTTATCAAAAAATCCCCCTTCTAGTTTTACAGGCTTCTCTTCATATATGATGCACCTTACATCATCTAATACCTTCTTCAACAGGTATTCCAGTTCATCTACCTCAGCCAGGATATCCTGGTCCGGATTAAACTTCTTTATGTACTGTATCCTCAAAATACCCTCTGTTATCCCCTGACATATCCTATCATGGAGGATGTTTGTTATTCTCGTTCTTTCTTCACGCCTTACTGTTTCCTTTGCGGATATATAACTGGAAAGATTCTTAAGCATTACACCCACATCTCTGAGTAAGAACTTTATCCTTCTTATCTCTCTAAGATCGGGTAAGCTACTACCAAAATTCAGATAAACCGCTCCAAGTATCTCCTCTTTATACAAAATGGGAAGTATAATAGCATCTTTGGTGATCTTTTCTCTTTTATCCTCTAAAACCCTGCCAAATAGGACATCTATATCCATCCCCAAATTTTCTATCAGGTCTCTGGGTATACTGTGCAATATTCTAATTTTGTCTCTCTCATAAATCCCTATAACTCCAGAGGAGGCACTGGTAAGATTTATCAGAGCCTCGAGAAGATACCTCATCATACAGTTTACACCTCTGTACCTCGATACATTTCGAAGTATCCTGTAGTGTGCCCGTGCGATTTTTGTCGCCTGAAGGTTTTTGTGAAAGGCAAAGATACTTCTGACAATGGCATTAAAGTATCTGCCAAAAAGACTGGCTGTTTCCAGATCTTCTATAGAAAAGGCTTCTTTCTCTGGAGAGCGGTTTATATTTATTACCCCGATCCTGTCTTCTCCACTGACAACTGGCAATACAATAGAGGAGTTTACGTCACCTCTTGAAAGGGTACGACCCATAAATATATCTCCGTTGTTGAGGATAAGGGAGGTCTTCTTCTTCAATGCGTATCCTGCTATTCCTTCTCCCAGAGCTATCTTTAATCTTTCCACCTCAGGAGAGATTCCCCTGTAGCTTGTAACCCTAAGGACCTTTTCTATCGGGTCGAGCAACATAATAGATCCACTATCGCCATCTATGATATTTAGAAGCATATCAAGGATAGAATGAGAAAAAGCTATAACTTTCCTATGGACAACTTCTTCCGCCCCTTCTAAAAGCATCTAATCCTCCCTTTCTGATAGAAAAATTTTTATCTAAAAAATATTTTCTACCATATAAATTATACGCCTCTAAAATATATAAGTCAATCTACAGTCTGTAGTCAAATCTTAGATAAAGATTCTTTCCATAGGATGGCTCGATGATATTATCAGGATACCTTGATTCCCTATAGTCATATCCTACGGTAAAGAAAAGTGAACTGTTCAATCTAAATTCCAGTTCCACCCTGGCTGAAGAAAGTAATATAGGATCTAGAGTCCTGAAGTATTCTAGTCTTAAGGTTGTATAATCTGATATCTTATAGTCAGCAGACAGGTTTATCCCCATATCGGAATAAGCCCTGTTGTCTATGCCATCATTTACCAATAGTCCAAAGATCTTACCCTTAATTGACAGATAAGGAGAGGGATATGTCTCCTCCTCTATAGATGCACTTAAGACATTCAGAGAGAGATTTTCCCCCCTTGTCAATCTATAAGATATACCGGCCAAAACATCTGCTATAAGTTTTTGTTCTAGACTCAGGCTCAGACTCTTTAATCCATCGCCGAGATAAATGCCATCGATCAGAACCCTACTCTTACTACTTACAGGGATACTGCCATTTACATCTATACCGGTTCTTACAGTAGTGCTACCAGGGTTACTCGTCGACAGATCAATAACTGTAACTGGTCCTCCAGAAATAACAAGACCTTTATATTCTTCTCTCTTATCAGGCAATCTGGTCAGAGTATATGTACTGGTCTCTAAAACGGGCAGTACGCCTCTTACTAACTCTTCAGGTACTTCTCTGGCGTATAGGAGTACAGTAAATGAATCCTTTGAGGTCCCACTGGAAGTTACATAAGGGGAAAATACCCCCATCTTTTGGGATATCTCTCTGTAATCGGTCACTCCACCAATTACAGCTATACTATCAGGACTCAGGGATACCATTGTCCTGGTAGTCCCTAAGGATTTTTTCAGATCTCCCTCTATATAACTGGCAACGAGGTCCAGGTCTAACCTGACCTTATCATCTATGACCTCAGCCAGGATGTCCAGTTCTATATTTGCCGAAAGAGAAACCGTTGTAGTATATTTATCAACTGTAAATTTTTTGTATCTTCTTTCCTCAAGAAATACTTTAGACTTCTCTTTTTCCAGAACAAGGAGCTTTGATCTGGCAGACTGAATAATATTACCCTTACTCCTTAAGATCTCTGTAATAATGTCTATACTTGTGTTGTTACTGTATAGATAACCAAACTTTAAATCACTAAAATAAATCCCGGTTGTAGCAGTCTCAGGACTTCCATCTAACTTCCACTCTATCCGGGCATCTATAGAGAGTAATTTCTCCATCTCACTGTAAGAGGCCTTTGTATAGAGGACATCAACATAGACGAATCTGGGAGGTCTATCTATCTCTTTGATCTTATTCACTATTCTATCCATCATAGAGGCTGGAGCTGTTATGGAGAATAGATTCAATGAGCTGTCCATCTTTACAAATTGTGAAAAGGTATCACCTATCCTTTCCCTCATTGCATCAACAGACAGGTATTTGGGCCTGTAAAAGATGGTCTTCGACAGATTATTAAAGGTGACATTCTCTTTATTCGGGGAACCTACAAGATAGTATCCATCCTTTCTCGTATATACGTATCCACCTTGAGCCAGGATGATCTCTAAAGCCCTCTCCAGTGGTGTATCTTTCAGATCAGCAGAGACAAAACCCTCTACCGTGTTATCGGCTACTATTATTATTCCCGTCTGGTTCGATATATCCTGAAGCGCCTGTCTTATATCGGTATCCACAAATACTGAGTTTACAAGATTTCCAGCCATCGCCTCTACAGGAAAGAGAAAGAGGATAAGAAAGATCGAGAGTCTTTTCATCTTTTCTCCTGTTTACTTTGGAGATTCAAGGTTGCTTACTGTCTTACAGGTTATCAGTATCAGTATATCGCTGACTTCCTTTGTCCTGCGTTTACTGGAGAATAATGTCCCTATGATGGGTATATCTCCAAGTATAGGGACCTTATCTATTACCTCCCTCTCACTCTCCTGCTTCAAGCCACCGATAACTACCGTCTGATTATCCTTTATCTTTACCGTTGTAGACACTATCCTCCTTAAAGCAGTGGGAGTCTCCACCCCCATCTGGACATCGCTCACCTCTGCCGAAATTGTAAGGAACATACTATCGGACTCATTGCCTTCTGACTCTATAATCCTGGGGAGAATCTTAAGTGTAATACCCCCCTTTATCATCTGAAGTGTCCTAGTCAGTGAGGTCTCCGTTCCGGTGGTGATAATTACATACTCCTCTCTCCCAAGCTCTATAGAAGCCTCTTTCCCATCCAGTGTTGATATCTTCGGTGATGCCTTGACATCTGCCTTACCCTCTTCAACCAGCGCTTTTAATTTGAACCATATCTTCTGAGCTGCATCAAGGCTGAAGGCGATGCCACCAAGATAGGAATAATTAAGACCTGCGGTACCTGTTGTTGTGGCTGGCTCTCCTACAGGTAAAGTTATACCGAAACTTCCCTCCAGACTTTGCCCACCGGTCTCTGAAATCTCTAAGACAACAGCCTCTATAATTACCTGTTTTCTCGGTTTATCCAGCTTGGCGATATCCCGCTTGATTCTCTCTATAATCTCTCTTGAAGAGGTGATGGTAATTATATTATTTACAGGATCGACCTTTATATATGGGGTATAAAAATCACTCAATAAACCAGCAATAGACCTTGCATCCAGATATTTTATCTTTATATGCTCTGTAGATGTAATACTGTTGAAGGTACTGTTCTTTATATCTGGCAATCCTACAAGGTAATAGTCTCCCATCCATCTATAAGTATAACCTCCACCGGCAAGTACTATTTCCAGCGCTTTTTCAAGAGGGACATCTTTTAGATCTGCAGTTACCCAGCCCTGAACTGTATTATCGGCAATGATGTTTATACCAGCCTGAGCAGATATATCTCTCAGTGCCTGCCTGAGTTCTGTATCGACAAAGACGTTGGTTATAAGTATGCCATCCGATGGTCTCTGAATTTCCTGCCTTACTTCCTTCTCCATAGCTGGTGTATCAGCTATGGCAAGATTAAAGGGTAATAGGACTATCAATAATAAAAGGCATATTATCCTTCTCATTCCTTAGCCTCCTCTTTTTTCTCTATCCTGAATTCTTTTTCTAGAGTTGCCCACCTTTTCTCTCCGAAGTTTACCCTGACACTGGCTATATATTCTCCTGGTTCAAGAGGCTGTGTATACAAAAGCATAAACTCCCTGGTACCATCAGGCAGAACAACCACCTCTCCATCGGAGAATGAAATCTCCTCAGCTATTATTCTGGATTTCTCCTTCTCTGTCTCCTTTGTCTTTATCGTAAGGACTGCACTTGCCTTAAGATGGATATTACCTGTATTCTTAAATAGTGCAAAAAACTGCGGAAATGCCGAATCTCCAACCCCTACCAGCCTAATATCCTGGACTTCTCCAGCATACTTCAACTCTCCGGGGACGGTAACAAGATACAGGGTATCCAGCGTTGTAGTAATACCATCTCTGGATGATGGATCTGAAACTTCAAAAGATACATTTGCATACCTTCCACCCGGTTTTATATCCCTGGGCGGGGTTACATTGACCCTGACAGAACGCCTCTCCTTCGGCTTTAAGGTAAAACTACCGGTATCTGTCTTTATCCATTCTGTACAGGAGTATCTTGCGTCTTCCGTATCTGTTATATCTCCACTAGGTCCAAGTGCCACTGGCTTAGTATTGATCTTTACCTCTACGGGTTTTTCTGTCATATTCTGGATCGTTATAACTGAACTTCTAAATGACCCCGGGGGAGCTGTTATCTCCTGGATAGAAGGTTCAGCCACAACGTCTATTCCCTTACCTCCAGCCAGTGTCCCGGGCTTAGCCTCACCTGTAGTAACACTGAATGGAATGCTTGCCCTCAATACAGTGGGAACCCCGTACCTTATATATGCATCTGCGATATACTCTCCTGGAGGAAGAGGCCTTATGATACTCTTAAGTTCCGCCTCTGCACCGGGGAATAAAAGTCCCATCCCCCCACCAAGGGGTATCTCTCTGATTCTTCTACCGAGTCTTGACTTTATCACCAGAGTCCCTTTGGTCTGTACGGTAATGTTCCCCTGGTTCTTTAATAGAGCTGTAAAGGCTATCATATTATTGTTTTCTATCTTAACATTCTCTACAGTAAACTCTTCTAGGTTTACCTTTCTCTCAATCTTCCCTCCAGGCACCGTAACACTTACTATACTTAGTATCTGGGTGGTGATGGTCAAACTGGCAACCCCTTCCTCTTCACCCGTAGGAGACTTTTTCTCAGGCAAAAGCTCAAAAAGTACTGCGCAGTACCTTCCACCACTTATACCTCTTGGTATAGTTACAGTACACTCAATAACCTTTCCTTCCTGTCCCTTCAATGTTATTTCAGATGGAGACACCTTTATCCACTCACTGCAATCCCAGGGATTTGTCTCATCCTTACTCAAAGGCTGAAAATACCCCGCCTTATTTACCTTTACAGGGATAGGTCTTATTCTGAAATTTCCCGTGGTATTTGGGTCACCCTCATTTACAAGGAGTATATTGAATTTCCTGGTCACACCCGGATATGAAACAACCTCGTTGAAAAGAGGGGTTACACTTATACTGACTGGTTGGGATAGTAATTGCTGTATAAAAGAAAAAAAGATTACTAGAGTAATTAGTGCTGTAAATAAAGTACAGGTCTTTTTACTCATCTTGTTACCTCCTAAAATTAAAAAATAGGGGCTCCAGAGGAGCCCCCTGAAATTACTACTGCTTGAAAAAGCCTGTCTCTGGGTCTATCCAATCCTTAATTACTGTTAATGATAGGTATATAGTGGCATCATTCTGATACTCACATGCCCTTGTCTTGATATAACCACCACTTGCATCTTCCCTTACGTTGATCTTTATCCATAGATAACCTTCATTGTAGCAGAATGGAATAGTGGCAGAAGCTGGTAATTCGGTTGCCTTAACCCAGGTTGTAGGTAGTACAGGGTTATTCGGATCATAACTATAGGTGATACCATACCAGGTCTCTATAGCTTCGTCAGAGGTATTCTTCAGATCATTAAAACCTGTAGCGGTAGCTAAAATCTCAGCATTAGACTTGGTCCAGCCCTTTATTGGTCCTGCAACATATATCCCTGGTTTTCTTACCTTGATGTTCCATCCCTGTGCCTCTAATTCCCACTTTATCCACTGGGCGATAGACGCATGGGAGGCAACTTCTATAGTCCAGGTTTCTTTATTGCAGAAACCACCCTGCATAGTTCCCTGATGCCATACTCTGGCATTAGCCTCAACATCACCCTTGGGTTCAGGTTCCCAACTATCACCATCCCATCTCCATACCTGTGTCTCTCCAAGTAAAGCTAACTCGCTTCCCCAAGCCAAACCTACTATACCCATCATCAAACTCACTACCAGAATTACTAATAAACCCTTTCTCACTTTAATCACTCTCCTTTTATAATTTTTTGAAACTACTCGGCAAAAATACCAAGACCACCTTCATCTAGCCAGGTCTTGTAAACTGTTACAGAGATCTTTACCTGGGCATCATCCTGATACTCACATGCCCTTGTCTTTGGATATAGATCATCCGGGTCTTCCCTTACAACGATCTTTATCCATAGATGTGCATTGTGCTCACAGTATGGAACAACAAGGGTCTCACTATCTAAAGTCTTTGCCGGATACCAGACCATTGCTGGAGAGGGATCCTCTTCTCCAAATGAGTAGTATGTCTCTATGGCTTCACCTAAATCATTCTTCAGGTCATCGAAGCCAGAGAATGTTACGCGAACCTCTGCGTTGGACTTAATACTACCAGAGATACAATTAGCAATGTATGTACCAGGCTTTCTTACATAAATACGCCATCCCTGGGCATTAAGTTGCCATCTTATCCACTGGGCAACAGATGTATGGGTAGCAACTTCTATAGTCCAGGTTTCTTTGTTACAGAATCCACCCTGAGGGTCGCCCTGTTTCCATGCCCTGGCATTAGCGAGTTTACTCCCCTTTGTCTCAGGGATCCATTTATACCCTCCAGTAAGGGGGTCTATATCCCATTTCCAGACCTGAACCTCATCTCCAATGGTCAGTTGACTCGCCCAGGCTAGACCTGCTATACCCATCAACAAACTCACCACTAGTGTTACTAATAAGACCTTTCTCATAATCTCACCTCCTTTCATCAGACTCTTCAAGATAATCAATCTACTAGACTTCACTTCTTTTTACCTCCTTTCTTAGTTAACTCTATATAAACAGGTAATAGATCTACCATTACCTCAGTTAACTGCCTAATAATTCTCATAGTACTATCACCAGCATCTCTCCTGTTGTCACAGAATAAATGGTTCCGCCAAGTTTATAATTCAAGGTTGCTCCTTTATTTAGATAATATGTCCCACTAGATGTATATTCCTGCTGTCCACCTGGATTTAATTTGGTATAGACCTTAAGGATCAGTTCTGCATCCCCAGAAAAGTTGTTACCCAATGACCAGGTAACTGTGGTCTTCTTAGCCTGTCCGGGACTGTAGGAGTAAGTTACTGTCCCCTGAGAGACATAGAGAGGAGGGTCTTGAACTCCAAGCTGTGGCTCGAAGGCATCTTTGATAACCACATTGTCTATAGGATTAGTGGAAGAGATCTTTATTATTATCTTCCACTCTGCATACTCCTTAAGTGGAACCATAAATTTCCCATCCGGTAATATGGTGATATTAGTGGTTACCGGAACTGCTATCTTGGTAAAGTTAAATTCAGGAATCTCCACAATTGCTTTGGTAGACATTTTTATCTCCCAGACACCTTTATTGCAGTATCCATCAATACTATCCCCTAAAGCCTCAGCGGAACCATAAGGGTTTAGCCCTTCAAGTTTTTCCCACTGTCCTGTTTCGGGATTATAGCGATAAAAAGTCATACCAAGTGCAAGAAACACAAAAAAGATGAGTATCAACTTTATGCTAAATCTCATAGCCCACCTTCCCAGTTATTTTTTCTTCGATACAACTGCTGCCACCGTAGTTTACTTTCAGGTAAGCTGTAAAAACTCTTGTCTTTGGATACCTCCAGGTTGTACGGATTATCCTTCTTCCTCCTGGAAGTATGGTGCTTACATCCTTTAGAGGAATTGTTCTTATTCTCTTACCCTGAGCATCCTTTATATTTACATTGCCTTCTATCTTTAGATATGTATTCCCAAGATTATTCAGTACTGTGGAGAAGATCACCTCTTCTGGTGTACTCTTCTCCATAGCGAAAGACTCTAACAATAGTTCTCTTGTCTCAGTAGAGGGTATAGAGACAAATATCAATGTCCCAGTTTTAATCTTAACCCCCATTCCCCTTAGCATACTGTTACTGCTATTTATATCGAATGTTACTGCAGAATGTCTTCCGCCAGCAGCATCTATGGGGACAGAGATCTTACCACTAACCATATATGTATCTCCGGGGAATACTGTAAACTCTCTATCTTCTAATGTTATCCAGTCTCTACAGCTCCACCTGTCGGGCTTTTCGAGTATTATTAAGGTTCCATTTTCTTCAAAGGTAAATGGTGATACATCAGCCCCTACCTTCAATCCTACAGTACTCAGATTGGTAAAAGAGATAGAAAACATATACTCGGTCATAGGTCTTAGTGAGAGCTCTATTACAGGAGGAGAGATACTGACCCTTATCTCCTTTAACGGGTCTTCAACCAGAAACGATGAGTTAAAAAGTCTTGTACAGATAAGTATCTTCTCCATCAATTTGCCTCCGATCCCTGAAACAGAAAGATTATGCTTCCCTTATACTCACCAGCCAGGACAGATTCATCGGTTTTAAGCATAAAGTTGATTGTGAAATCTCCATCAGGATTTTCTCTGGAGATTATAGTTATATAAGAAGAATCAGAGGGAAATGGAGTATACTCAGAGAGGTCTCCACCTTTTATGTATAAACGGTCAGGCGGTATAGGTGGGATGACCCTTTTACTCTTTTTTGATTCTTCATACTCCACAAGCTCGGTAGCTCTACACTGAATGCTCCACTTTTTATAGTTTGTAGTTACAGTCAGGTGTAATACTTCCAGTGCATCCCATTCCCCGGGCTTTGGAACCAGGAAAGTTACTGTATTGGGTGAAATATTTATAGGGTCTTGTGTTTTTCTTATCTTTCCTCTTGATTCTGACCAGACGGTTATGGAGAATATAGGCTTTATTGTTATGACTATCGGAATGGAACCCAGGTTTACAAGTTCTCTCTTTCCTCCAGACAGATGACTGTAACTGAATATGATGTTGCCACTATAGACCCCCGGATCATCAAGCCAGCTGGGTATATATTTTATATTTACTCTTGGAAGGAAGGTAGTTCCCTTATTCTTTCCTCCCCTGGCAAGACTTACTCTACCAGAAAAAGATCTGTAGAAATATTCAGCAGGATTTACACCCTGTGCAACAAGGATTCTCTCTTTTGGGATTCCGGTTATATTCAGTTCGTAAAAGAGTTCCCAGTCTTCTGCATCTATATTGACCGATGCATCTATGTGCTGGGAATAGATTTTGGAGAGGTTATCTACTACAAACTCTATCTTTGAGGGAGAAAATGATGCAAGAATAGACGATTTATTCTGAGAAAGTCCATTCAAGGTGGTTAACATTATTAAACTTATAACTTCTAAAAACACAATCAATCTTTTCATCATTACCTCCACCTATAGGATAAAGCAAGAGAGATACCCTTACTATCGGTGAATGGTATGGTCTCAATCATACTTTCAGATGCTCTTTTGAATCATACTTTAGTATGATATTTTTATCCTTTAGTATGAGGGTGGGGGGTTACAGGACTGTTCCTATAGAAGACTCAAAAAATAAGTTAAGGTCTCGAGGTAACCCCGAGACCTTACCCTAGAGAGGAGGACACTATTATACTGGTCTATGTTATAAAATACTCTATACTTCAGGAAAAAGTTCGAAGGGTATATCAATGTGATAGAATAGATTAAGGCAACATTTTATCTTATAAAGCCTATCTTATGCAACTATCTTTTATCACTCTCCTAGATATTCTCTTACAAGCTGTACCTGTTTCTCTATCATATCGGGGATAGGAAGTTTATAAGGGCATCTTGGAAGACAACTGCCACATTTTGTACAGTTCTGAGCCTTCAGATATGCATCATAAAACCATCCACTACTGATCCCTTCTCTGGGTAACCTCTTTATAAATGTATCCGCCCTGATGATGACGGAGATAGGAATCCCCTGAGGACAGGGCTGGCAATAATCACATCTCCTGCAGAATGCTGAACCCATCTCTTCTCTCATTCTTTCGATCTCTTTCCATTCTTCTTCGGTTAGAGGCGAAAGCTCCATAGCAACCTTTACATTCTCCTCAACTTCTTCAATACTCTCCATACCTGGATCCGGAACAACAAATTCTTTCTGAAGGACAAATTTCAATGCCAGTCGTGAATTTGTAAACACCCCTCCTCCCATAGGTTTCATTGCAATAATTCCAATATCTCTCTCCAGAGCCATTGGAAATATCTTTTCCTCCACCTTTGTCTCTATAAAGTTGTAACATAGCTGCACTAAATCAAACTTATCGGTAGCAATCAGCTCTTCAAGAAGGTCGGTACTGTGGCTTGATACAGCTATAAAATCTATAAGTCCCTCATCCTTTGCCTTTAAGAGGCCATAGTAAGCTCCTTCTGGTGAGAAGACCTTATTAAAGGAATCTCTATCGTTAACCCCGTGTAGATGGTAGATATCTATCTTATCCACACCTAAGTTTTTTAGACTGATCTTTACATCCTCATAGATGCCATCTCTGGTCCTGTTTGAGGATTTCGAAGAGAGATAAATCCTCTTATCACAACCTTTTAATGCCTTTCCAATCTTTATCTCACTATCCCTGTAACCCCTTGCAGTATCTATAAAATTGATACCGAGTTCGATAGCCCTCTTTATAACCTTTACCGCCTCTTCCTCTTTTACCCTTTGTATAGGGATTCCACCAAAACCTATTGGGAAGACTTCTATGTTTGTTCTTCCAAGTCTTCTGTATTTCATCAGTTATCCTCCTTCTTTTATAGTATCTTTAGTGACGTCCTCCCCTCAATAAATTGAGGGGGATTACCGTCCCTCGCGCTCCCCCACTTCTCTAAATAAAAGTATACTCTCTGAAGTTAACTCCAAGTCAATATATTGTAGTATAATATGTTCAATAATTGTTTACAAAGTAAAGGGAGGAGATATGATTGATCTGAATGGTTACTGGGATTTTCAGATATCACCTTTAGGAAAATTCTACAGCAAAGTGGTAGGCCCATCCTGGGAAAAGATAATCGTACCAGCCTCCTGGGAGAGTCAGGGAATAGATGTAAATATAGACGGTGTGGGAACATATAGGAAGATCTTTGCAATAGACGAAAAAGAATGGGAAGAGATGAGGGGAAAGAGAAAGTTTTTCAGGTTTAATGGTGTAAGTGCCTACTGTAAGATATGGCTGAATGGCCAGCTTATTACTGAGCATAAAGGTATCTGGGACCCATTTAAAGTAGAGGTAACCGGTCTATTGAGAAAAGAGAATGAACTTCTGATAAAAGTCATCAAACCTGGTAGATCCAGGTATATGCCCCTGAGAGGAAGTCTCGCTGGATTCTTACCCGACGTGTATGCCCCATTCGGTGGGATATGGCAGTCTGTAGAGTTTCTCCTGAAAAACTCTTTCTTTATAGATGAGGTCATAATAAAGACAGAAAAGAATGGGAGGGCAAGTCTGATGGTAGATGTTGATACCCATAATATGCATGCTAAAGCAGATTTAACTGCAGAGATACTTGATGGAGAAGATATTGTGGCAAGTCAATCCTGTTCTTCTACAGATTTTCCAGAAAGACTTAATCTATCGGTTAAAGATCCAAAGCCCTGGTCACCAGAAGAGCCAAATCTCTATCTCCTGAGGATAAGACTATTTAATAAAAATGGAGAACTCCTTGATGAGTATAGGACTCAGTTTGGATTTAGAGATATAACCTGCAGGGGATACGAGATTCTCCTAAATGGTTCTCCTGTATACCCTAGAGGGATACTCCACTGGGGGTGGTATCCAGAGAGTATAAGCCCTTATCCGGATAGAGAGACAATCCTCAGAGAGATAAAAGGGCTAAAGAGTATGGGGTTCAACCTTATAAAGTTCTGCCTCTTTGTTCCACCCAAAGAGTATTTTGAACTCGCAGATAGAGAGGGGATACTTGTATGGCAGGAGCTCCCTATGTGGTTGCCAGAAGTCACAAAAGAATTCAAGAGAGATGCATTAAAGCAGTACAGAAATATAACTAAAAACTTACATAACCATCCATCTATAGTTATATGGACACTTGGTTGTGAACTTAATAAAGACGTAGATGAAGAATTCATAAGAAAACTCTTTGATGAGGTAAAATGGAATATTAACGGTGGACTTATAAAGGATAATAGTGGGTCTGGGGAATGTTATGGAGGACTATTAAAAGACTATGGAGATTTCTATGATTATCACTTCTATACCGACCCTTATTTTTACAGGGACCTTATTGACAGATTTGGCTCCTCCTGGAGGGAGAAAAAGCCCTGGCTCTTTGGAGAATTCTGTGATTTTGACACGGTAAGAGACATAGTTAAACTGAGAGAAAAATATGGAGGGGATCCATTCTATCTTGATAAGCCAAAAATTGGGATAGACTGGCCTGTAGATTACAGAAATCAGTACAAAAAATTAGAAGAGGAAGGGTTACTGAATAGGCTCGATGATCTGGTAAAGTCCTCTAAAGAGAAGGCATTCTCTTACAGGAAGATGGTTCTTGAGCTGGTAAGGAGTTATGAGAGAATCTCTGGTTATGTCATCACAGGTATGAGAGATACACCAATAACTACCAGTGGTATATTTGACGACCTTATGGAGAAAAAGTTTGACGAGGATGACTTTTTAAAGATAAACGGCGATACAGTCCTGTCTATAGGGTGGGACAATAAAAGGAGCTGGATAAACGGCGGGGACAGATTAATAGAGTGGGATAGATTCAGCTATTCTGCAGGGTCTCCTGTAAGAGTTCATCTGATATTGAGTCACTATGGGACTGAAAAGATAAAGAGGCCAAAGTTAAAGTGTCTGGTCAGAGATAGAGATAGAATCATACTCTCCAAAGAGAGTAAGATTAGAAAGTCTATTTCTCCTGGATATGTTGGAGGGATCGATGTTATAGAATTTAAAGCCCCAAGAGTATTACTGCCAAAGAGGATTAAAATAGAAGCTTCTTTAGAGGCTGATGGCCATCTAGTAAAAAATTACTGGTATATCTGGGTATATCCGAATACCAATATTGGTGATATAGAGATCTTTGACCCCAGAGGGATTATAAGATTTAACACCAGAGAGCCAGAAGAAAAGTTGTTTGTCTCTACAGTGTTGAATAAAGATATATTGAAAGCTATCTCCAAGGGAGCCAGAGTGCTATATATACAACCGGAGGATGGAGACCTGCCTGTAAGCTGTAAACCCTTCTTTAGGGAGTCTATTCAGATATTATCCGAATATCCAGTTATAAAACGCTTCTGCCCTGAAGGCTTATCTATAGAGCAGTGGTATTCTCTGGCAACAGATAGAGTCCTTGGTAAAGAGGTTATAAAGGAATATAATGCCAGAGGCATCATCTCAAGACTCGATACCAGAACTTATATCCTAGATCACTATCTTATAGAGACTAATCTGGGGAAGGGGACTTTAATTGCAACTACTCTAAGATTTAGCGGGGGGCTTGGAGATCAGGCAGAGAGTATAGAGTATAATCCTGCAGGTAAATATCTTTTAAAAAGTATAGTAAGGTATCTTGCCAGATTAAATTATTAAGGAGATGATGAATTATATGTTTCCAAATCGTAAACCTTTAATGGATATTCCATTTATCGAGTTACCTCTTGGCACAATAAAACCAGAAGGATGGCTGCGTAACCAGTTAATTATTCAGGCTAATGGACTCACAGGTCATCTTGAGGAAATCTGGGATTCTGTTGGGCCAAATAGTGGCTGGTTAGGAGGAAATGGAGAAAATTGGGAGAGAGGTCCTTACTACTGTGACGGATTGATACCGCTAGCCTATCTGCTTAATGACGAAAGATTGATAGAAAAGGCGGATAAATGGATAAACTGGAGTCTAAAAAGTCAGACAGAAGAGGGAAACTTTGGCCCACAAGATAATCTTGACTGGTGGCCCAGGATGGTGATGCTAAAGGCATTGATCCAGTATTACGAAGCTACAGGGGATGATAGGGTTATAGAGTTTATGAGGAGATACTTTATATATCAGAGGAAAAATATAGAGAAGAGACCTCTGGAGAGTTGGGCTATGGCAAGGGGAGCTGAGAATATTTATTCTATCTACTGGCTATACAATATTACAGGTGATGAATTTCTCCTGGACCTAGCAGAGATCATCTTCAGGCAGACGCTCGACTGGATAGATCTGTTTACCAATTTCCCCTATACAAGACCGATCAGGTACTACTACGATTGGGATAAATTTAAACAGTTAGATTTTCGTGAGCTTATAAATTATCATTCTCATCATGTTGTTAATGTTGCTATGGGGATAAAGTATCCTGCACTATACTACCAGTATAGTGGAAGGGAGGAAGACAAAAAGGCTATAGAATTAGCCATAGAGAATCTGACAAGATACCATGGAGTTGCCAATGGGATGTTTACCGGTGATGAACATCTAAGTGGAAGGAGTCCATCACAGGGTACGGAACTATGCGGAGTTGTTGAGTTTATGTTTTCTCTTCAGAATGTAATAAAGGTCCTTGAGGAGAATATAAAGTACATAGACTTACTGGAAAAGATAGCTTACAATGCCCTACCAGCAACTTTTACTGAAGATATGTGTGCACATCAGTACGATCAACAGGTCAATCAGGTTCTTGTTTCAGTAGCTAAGAGAGACTGGTATAACAATGGGGATGACTCAAATATCTTTGGCCTAGAACCAAACTTCGGCTGTTGCACTGCAAATATGCATCAGGGATGGCCTAAATTTGTAAAAAACTTGTGGTTTGCCACTCCAGATGAAGGACTTGCTGCCGGTGCCTATGCCCCTTCTACAGTCAATATGAAGATAGGAGGAAGAGAGATAAAAATAAAGGAGGAGACGGATTATCCGTTTAATGAATCTATCAGACTTGTATTTGAGTGTAGAGAGAAAGTAAATTTCCCTTTGAGGTTTAGGATACCAGCCTGGTGTAACTCTCCAGAGATCAGGCTTAACGGAAGAAGACTTTCCAATATTACTCAGGGAAGATACTATAAGATTCTAAGGGAGTGGAATACTGGTGACATTGTGGAGCTTAGATTTCCAATGGGAATAAGGGTTAGTTCCTGGATAAACAGTTCAATCAGTATTGAAAGAGGACCACTTGTATTTGCCCTAAAGATAGAGGAAGAGAGGAAGAAGATAAAGGGAGCTGATCCGTTTAACGATTGGGAGATATATCCTAAGAGTCTATGGAATTATGCACTTTTACTGGATAAGGATAATCCTCAAGAGTCTTTCTCAGTAGAGATAAGTGATATCCCTTTCCAGCCATTTGATGCAAAAAACTCACCTGTAGTATTGAGGGGAAAAGCAAAGAGAATAGAATCCTGGAAGCTGGAGAATAATTCTGCAGGAATACCTCCAGTTAGCCCGGTTGATGTAGATGGGCCTGCAGAGGATGTAGTACTTGTCCCATATGGATCAGCAAAGCTCAGAATAGCCCAATTCCCATATACCACTGGATCTTGAACTGATATGTTTATCTACTGAGAGATTATCCTTAGAGGAAAGGGGATTCGATTGAAAAATAGATTTACAATGTTATATAATTAATTTAAATTTTAAAATGGTGGTAAAGGAGGTGTATCTTATGCTTAAGAAAATATTATTCGCTATCCTGGCTTCTATTGCCCTATTAGTCTCCGGTGGGGCTAATCTTAAATGGTGGTAAAGGAGGTGTATCTTATGCTTAAGAAAATATTATTCGCTATCCTGGCTTCTATTGCCCTATTAGTCTCCGGTGGGGCTAATCTTAAATGGTGGTAAAGGAGGTG
>Ga0071330_1063610_pt1 | contig 59132 bp, 56 predicted proteins | sample GBScel77sediment_FD_63802 | JGI IMG/M metagenome (GOLD analysis project Ga0071330, IMG submission 63802) | Hot spring sediment microbial communities from Great Boiling Spring, Nevada - Cellulolytic enrichment Sediment 77C v2 (version 2) | ecosystem: Environmental > Aquatic > Thermal springs >...
TATTTTTGAGCATCATCGTTGCTATCACGATCCTTGGTCTCTTGCTCCTCTGTTCTGTGATGAGTTTTATGTTCTCTTTCAGCTTTTCAAGACTGTACCCTCTAATCCACATGTGCTCTCCGGCAACAGCACTGGCTACTGATACAGCAAGAAGATCAAGTTTAAGGATCTCCTCAAGATGTCTATCGATGAGGATACCGTTGGTTGTCAACCCAACCCTGCAGTGCTCTCTGGCAACATCAATCATCTCCCCAATTTTCGGATTGAGCAAAGGCTCACCCCATCCCTGAAGATGTGCGTAGCGGAACTTTTTGAATGGAATGGGCTCAAAAAACTCCATTTCCATATCCCTTGCAATCCATTTATCACGGAAAACGGATTTAGGGCACATAAGGCAGTTAAGCTGGCATCTTGATGAAACCTCAACCTGCACGTAATCCAGCTTTCCCATAACCTTTGCTGGAAAGAAAAAATAATATGATTTCGGTATTTGGTGAGAAATAATCACCAAACAAAGCGAGGTTCCTGAGCTTCCTCACAAAAACACATTTAAACTTTGAAAACCAGATTTTTCTATGCCCGAGTTTGAAATGTACGGAAGATACGTTGACAGAGAATACAAACCCGATTTCAATAACGATGTTGTTGCCGTTTTCCGGATCAAACCTGCTGAAGGGTTCAGTATTGATGATGTTGCCGGTGCAGTGGCTGCCGAAAGCAGCACAGGAACATGGACAACGCTTTACAGCTGGTATGATGAAGGAAGGGTGGAGAAACTATCAGCTAAAGCTTACGATTTTTACAATACCGGTGATGGTTCGTGGGTTGTAAAGATAGCCTATCCAGCTGAACTTTTTGAGGCCAAAAACCTTCCAGGTCTGCTTGCTTCAGTGGCAGGAAACGTTTTCGGGATGAGAAGGGTGGAAGGTTTGAGGCTGGAGGACATTTACTTACCAGAAAAGTTCCTGAAGGATTTTAAGGGTCCGGAAATGGGAAAGGATGGAGTTAAGAAGATTTTTGAAGTGGAGAATCGCCCGATTGTTGGGACGGTGCCAAAACCAAAGGTTGGATATTCTGCGGAAGAGGTGGAAAAACTCGCCTACGATCTTCTCATGGGGGGACTGGATTACGTAAAGGATGACGAGAATCTCACAAGTCCAGAATACTGCAGATTCGAAGATAGGGCAAGCAGAATCATGAAGGTTATAGAAAAGGTGGAAAATGAAACTGGTGAGAAGAAGGCCTGGTTTGCAAATATAACTGCAGATTTAAGGGAGATGGAGAAAAGGCTGAAGCTTGTTGCAGAACTTGGCAATCCCTACGTTATGGTTGATGTTGTTGTCACGGGCTGGGGGGCACTGGAGTACATAAGAGACCTCGCCTCCGATTATGGTCTGGCAGTTCACGGACACAGAGCCATGCACGCTGCATTCACGAGAAACGCATACCACGGCATTTCGATGTTCGTTCTCGCCAAGCTTTACCGCATTACCGGAATAGACCAGCTCCACATCGGCACCGCTGGTGCTGGAAAGCTTGAGGGAAAGAAGTGGGAAACCATGCAGAATGCAAGGGTTTTGAGCGAAGCAGTTTACATTCCCGACAGCAGCGATGTTTTCCACCTCAAACAGGATTTTTACCACATAAAACCAGCAATGCCCGTGTCTTCTGGAGGTCTTCACCCCGGAAACCTTGAGCCCGTGATTGAAGCTCTTGGTTCTGAAATAGTCCTTCAGGTCGGAGGAGGAGTTCTCGGACACCCTGATGGAGCCTTAGCCGGTGCAAGAGCTTTGAGACAGGCTCTGGATGCAGTAATGAATGGAATTCCGCTTGAAGAGTATGCAAAGAAACACAGAGAGCTTTCAAGAGCTCTGGAAAAGTGGGGAAGGGTAAGGCCCGTTTGAATTTTCTTATTAACTTTCCGGGATTTGCATCAGTTCTGGATTTAGCAATTGCCTATATCATAGCCAAAATATTTTCTTAAACACTTTATCATAATTGAATCCGAAAGACTTAAATATTATAATGTCGGACAATTGATACCGAGTTGAGGACAAAAATCGGACATGTGGAGACAGATGTCCCCCACACGTCCGCCGATGTAGGGCATCGTTTCCGGTGGAAGTATGCCAACAACGAGAAAGGTAAGCATAAGGCTCACGGAAAAGTATTACAACAAGCTCGAACTCCTCGTCGAGAGCGGGGAGTTCACTTCAGTCAGCGAAGCTCTCAGAGAGGCAGTAAAGCTCCTTCTCGATAAATACAAGGACCATCTCGAAAGTATTGCTAAAATGGATACTTACCGTTAGGAGGTTGTTTGTTATGAAAAGTATTGTGAGTAAAGCCCAGCAGTATTTGGAGCAGGAAAGAAACAGCAAGTTTGGTGAGGAAATAAAGGACTTCGAGACGCCGAAGATTGTTGTGGTTGGTTGTGGAGGGAGTGGAAACAACACGGTCCACAGACTGTCCACAATGGGTGTGGAGAGTGCCATAACCATTGCAATTAACACCGACAAACAGCAGCTTTTAAGAACTAAAGCAGATAAGAGGGTTTTGATTGGAAGGAGTATTACGAGAGGTCTTGGAGCTGGAGGGTATCCTGAAATTGGCAGAAAGGCTGCTGAACTTGCCAGGAGCACTCTTGAAGAGCTTCTCTGCGATTCTGATATGGTTTTCGTATGTGCGGGTATGGGAGGTGGTACGGGAACGGGTTCAGCTCCTGTTGTTGCGGATGTAGCCAAGAAGCAGGGAGCAATAGTAATCGGTTTTGCCCAGATGCCTTTCAGAGTTGAAAGGGCAAGAATTCAGAAGGCCTTAGAGGGTCTGGAAGAGTTGAAAGAAGTCTGCGATACGGTTGTCGTTCTTGACAATAACAAGCTGCTTGAATACTATCCGAACCTTCCGATAGATGCTGCTTTCAGTGTAATGGACCAGCTGATAGCTGAAACAATAAAAGGAATTTCCGACACTATAACAATCCCGTCTCTGGTAAATATTGACTTTGCAGATGTGAAGGCTATAATGGGACATGGTGGAGTTGCCGTGATGCTTGTGGGAGAGGCAAAGGCTCAGGACAAAGCCAATGCGGTTGTTAGAGACTGCTTATCCCATCCGCTTCTCGATATTGACTACAGGGGAGCAACCGGAGCGCTTGTGCACATTTCCGGTGGGCATGATTTGACGCTTAAAGAGGCTGAGGAGATCATCAGAAACCTCACGTTCGAGATAGATGACAACGCAAATGTCATCTGGGGTGCAAGAATCGATAAGGAGTTTGAGGGTTTTGTCAGAGTTGTTTCAATAATGACGGGAATAAAAGACAGAGATTTTGTTGGTTCTTTTAATTATGAGACGTTACCTAAAAAGCAAAAATTAAGAGATATCAGAACTGAAAGCAGAAACAACGGAGAAACAAGAAAGAAGCTGGATCTTTCAGAATCTGCCATTTATAAAAGGGAGAAACATAGAGTTTCGATTCCCATAATCGACAGGCTTTAAAAACAATTTTCCCTATTTTTTGCATGATAGTTGAGGTCTCTGCAGTGCCTGTAGGTGTAGGAGAATCTCTGAGCGGTTTCGTTGCAAAGGTTATTGAGGTTCTGAAGAAGGAGAACATCGAGTACTTCCTGAGCCCCATGGGTACTTCTTTTGAGGTAGAGAGTTTTGTCAGATTAGCCGAAATTCTTGAGAAGATAGACAGAACGCTATTCGAAGCGGGTTCTCCGAGAAATTATTATGTGATCAAAATAGACAGCAGAGCGAAGGGTGGCAGGATGAGCGAGAAAATAAAGTCGGTTGAAGAAAAGCTGAAGCAATAAGTAATTTAATCCTTTCAGCAACTGTCCAAAGTGCTGATCAAAGTTGGAGGAAGCGTTGCAGAAAAACTTGAAGAAGTCTTTGAATCTCTCAGAAACCTGCAGAGAGTCTACGTTATTCCAGGGGGATGGATTTTTGCCGATTTAGTGAGGAAGATCGATTCAGATAAGAAACTCAGTCCGTCAACCTCACACTGGATGGCAATTACAGCAATGAACGCCTATGGATACTACATGGCTGAAACTGCCAGAAAATTTGGATTTGAACTCCTTGAACCCGAAAATTTCGAACTGCCAGAAAAAAAGGCCGTTATACTTCCCTACAATTTGCTGAGAAAGTTTGATGAACTTCCGCATTCCTGGGAGGTAACTTCTGACAGCATTGCGGTATGGATGGCAGCAAAGCTCAGGTTTGGCGAGGTTCTGAAAGTTACAGCTGCTGGAGGGATTGCCGGGGAGGATGGAGAGCTCAAGGAAACCGTAAAGGCTTCAGAATTAAGAACTGATGTCGTTGACAGCTTCACTCCAAAGCTGCTGGTAAAATATGGAATTAATATGTTTGTTTGCTCCCCGGATGAGCTAAAAAATTATATATTGAGAGGAAGAGCCAGAGGCACGCTGATAACTGGGAGGTGAGCGTGATGGATATAGCAAGATGTGTAAGCTGCGGAGCTGTACTTGTGGGTGCCAATTATGTTGCATTCCCCTGCCCGGAGTGTGGAGAGACAATTTACCGCTGTAAGAAATGTAGAAGGTTAAGCAATCCTTACGTTTGTGAAAATTGCGGTTTTGAAGGGCCATAGAGGTGATAAGATGGGAAAGGTGATGATGAAGATAAGGGTAATGCCGGCTGATGTGGATGTTAACCTTGAAGAGGTGCTGGAGAGGATCAAGAGTATTCAGTTCGAGGGTGTTGAACTCAGAGATTCGGCAATTCAGCCAATAGCATTCGGTCTGAAAGCAATTGTTTTGATGACAGTCATGCCGGATGCAGAGGGCATCGGGGACAGATATGTGGAAGAAATCGGGAAAATCGAAGGAGTGGAAAGTGTAGAAATAGAGGATATGGAGCTTTTATGAGACCTATCAGAATAGTAGCCCCTCCCCTCGCGGCGAATTGCTTTCTTATCCTCGACAAGAAGAGAGCTCTGATAGATGTGGGGGGAGATGTGCAGTTCATAATCAATGCCCTGAGAAAATATATTGATCCAAAAGAACTTGATTATATCATTCTCACCCACTCCCACTACGACCACGCTGCTGCTGCAGGTCATTTCAAGGGAATATCCAGGATTTTGATCCATAAAGATGAGTATTCACTGCTGAAAGCTCAGGGCTTCACATCCTTCATGTTTGGAGTTACCTTCAAAGAATTTGAGCCGGACATAATGCTTGAAGGCGGAGAAGTGATCGAGCTTGGAGAACTTTCCTTAGAGGTAATACACACTCCCGGTCATTCCCCCGGAAGTATATGCCTTTACGAACCCGAAAGGAAGTGGCTGTTCAGCGGAGACACTGTATTTGCCTACGGAAGCTTTGGAAGGGTTGATTTACCTGGTGGAAGTGCGAGAGAATTGATAAAATCACTTGAAAGACTTTCAAAGCTTGATGTCGAGAACCTTTATCCCGGACATGAAGATGTTGTTGAGGGAAATGCGGCAAGCCACATTGCCAAATCCCTCAGAATAGCTAAGATGTTTCTGTGACAGTGAGGCATAAGGTATTTGCATTTCTCCAAATCATTTATCAGAGTCCATGACGTAAACAAAATTCCTTAACAACTCTACTGCCTTCATAATTGGCTTCTCCATGAGATTTTCGGGGATATCCTGCATTTTATGCCAGTTGTAGGGTGCACCATCCCTGGCAGAGAGTCCAAAGACAGAAACCGCATTCCCTGCAAAGCTTATGGATGAACTCGAAAAGGTTGTTTTCCATGTTTAATTTTACAAGTTCAAATTAAAAAGTTAACCGCAAAAGCATTATCAATGATTAGCGCTACTAACATCATGCTCAAAATAGCAACATTCAATGTTAACTCAATCAGAAGCAGACTTCACATCGTCATTCCATGGCTTAAGGAGAACAGGCCGGATATTTTGTGCATGCAGGAGACCAAGGTTGAAAACAGAAGGTTTCCTGAGGCAGAATTTCACCGCATCGGATATCACGTAATTTTCAGCGGAAGCAAGGGAAGAAACGGGGTTGCAATTGCCTCACTTGAAGAACCTGAAAACATTTCTTTTGGTCTTGATTCCGATCCAAGGGATGAGGACAGAATGGTGAGGGCAAAAATCGCAGGAATTGATGTGATAAACACCTACGTTCCTCAGGGTTTTAAGATTGAGAGTGAAAAATACCAGTACAAGCTTCAGTGGCTTGAGAGGCTTAGAGAGTACTTTGTCAGAACAGTTGACTTCAACAGCTACACCGTATGGTGCGGAGATATGAACGTCGCTCCTGAAGCAATTGACGTGCACTCTCCAGAAAAACTGAAAAATCATGTCTGCTTCCACGAGGATGCAAGAAAAGCCTACAAAAAGCTTTTGGATCTGGGATTTGTTGATGTGCTGAGAAAAATTCATCCAGGAGAGAGAATATACACCTTTTACGACTACAGGGTTAAGGGAGCCATTGATCGAGGACTGGGTTGGAGGGTTGATGCCATCTTGGCCACCCCACCTCTGGCTGAGAGATGTGTTGACTGTTATGCAGACATCAAACCGAGGCTTGCTGAAAAACCCCCGGACCATCTTCCTCTCGTTGCCGTGTTTGACGTATAGTAAAGCAAATATTTTCAACCTCAATCCTTACCACAATGAAAATCAGCATCGTTTTGCCAGCATACAATGAGGCAAAAAGACTTAAAAGTGCGGTGGATGAGGTATATAAAGCCGCACAGGAAACGGGTTACGATTTTGAGATAATCATAGCAGAAGATGGTTCAAAAGATGGTACTGACAGAATAGCAGCAGAACTTGCAGCAGTCAACCCCAAAATCAGGCATGTCCACTCAGATGAGAGACTGGGGAGAGGGAAGGCTTTAATGAATGCTTTCTCCAAAGCCAGCGGCGAAGTTGTGGTTTACATGGATGTTGACCTCTCCACGGATCTCTCTCACCTTAAAGAGCTTGTTGATGCTATCATCGTTGATGGATATGATTTTGCCACCGGTTCAAGACTTATGAAAGGAAGCCTTACAGACAGACCTGCTAAAAGAGAAATAGCCTCTCGTGTTTACAACTTTCTCGTTCGCCTTTTTCTCGGTTCAAAACTGCATGACCACCAGTGCGGTTTTAAAGCGTTTAAAAAAGAGACAATTCTTGAACTGGGAAGGGAGGTTAAGGACAACCACTGGTTCTGGGATACAGAGGTTCTCGTTCTTGCCCAGAAGAGAGGCTACAGAGTCAGGGAAATCCCTGTTAAATGGCAGCACGGCGGGGAAACAAAGGTTGAGTTCAGAAAGGATGTTGTTTACATGTTCTCCCAGATTTTGAGGATGTGGTTTGATGAAAAGAAAAAAAGCAAGAGATATCTTCTCATCTCAACCCTGATTGCTCTCACAATTCTCGGGGCAATCGCAATAAAAGCCGGTGTGGAAAACGTTTACGCAAGCTTAATCTCAATCAACCTCTTTTTTCTGCTGATTTCCACCTTTCTTTACTCACTCTCCTATATTCTTAGAGGTGTTAGATTCGACTACATTTTGAGGTGCATGGGGAGAAAGGAAGGGGTGTGGTTCTCTACAGCTGCCGTAAGCATAAGTCAGACCGTGAATGTGATAACCCCCATAAGACTTGGAGATCTGGCGAGAGCCTATGTTTTTAAGAAAAAGGATGTCCCTTACTCGGAATCGATCGGGGGAATTGCTGCTGAAAGGTTTTTTGACCTGATTTCGGTAGCGATGATAGCAGCATTCTCTGCACTGCTGCTTGGTGCTGGGTTGAATGAGCCCGCCTATGCACTGATTTTTGCCGGTCTGATTTTTTTTGGAATTATCATTCTTTCAAGAATGGAAAACGTGCTGGGGAGGGTGTTCAAAAATGCGATGAAGGTAATGGGGTTGAAGCAGAGCATAGTTTTAACACTTCTCTCTCTGCTGCTTTGGTTCTCTGATATTGCGGTATGTTACATCATCGCTCTGAGCTTTGGGGGCGTGAGTTTCATGTTAATAGCCCTTGCAGTTGCTGTGGGTAACATCATCAAGGCACTTCCAATAACGCCTGGCGGTGTTGGGACTTACGAGGCGGCGGTTACAGCAGTCCTGCTTGCAGAATTCTCTCCCGGAACGGCCTTCACATTAGCCCTTGTGGATCATGCTGTGAAAAATGTGACAACAGTCCTCCTTGGCCTCGTTTCAATTTCAACTCTAAATATAAGCCTGAAAGAAGTGAGGTAGCATGTATACCTTGATTTATGCAGTTTGCTTCTATATTTCCTCGCTTCTCATCACCATTCCTTTTCTCAGATACTTCAAACACCATGAAGCAAGGCTTCTCTCCCTCTTAACTCTCTCCACAGCATCTTTCCTTGCCGGCTTCTTTGTTCCCTTCAAAATCTCCTTCTATGTTTCATTTCTGTTTTTAATGCTCCTTTCCCTCTACACCATTTACAAAGGCAATGTGAAAGTGGAAAGAGATGAAAATGTTTTCCTTGCAGTATTTGCGTTCTTCATCTTTTTGCGTTTCCTGAATCCACAAATATTCGATGCGGAAAAATTCATGGATTCAGCATTCATGAACGCCATACTGAAAGCCAGTTCTTTCCCACCCAGTGACCCTTTTCTTGCAGGAGAGAAGCTGGATTTCTATTATTACTTCGGCCACCTGATAGGGGCAAGCATAACTCTGCTCTCCCTCTCCCCCCCGGAGGTGGGCTACAATGTTGCCGTTGCCGCACTGCCGGCATACACCTCATTAACAATATACGGAATGTTAAAGAGAAGAGGCTTAAAAATTGCCCTATCCGGAGTTTTTCTTGCCGTATTTTCAGGAAATCTTTACTCCTTCCTGGATTTTTTCAGTCGCATTTTTTCTGGCAGAGCTGTGGATTTTGGATACTACTGGAACTGCACGAGAGTTATTGCCAGCACAATTAACGAGTTTCCTTATTTCAGCTTCATTCATGCTGATCTGCATGCTCATGTTGTTGCTATCCCCATAATTACCCTGATCTTTGCCTTAATTGCTCGTGAAGAGAAAAGCAGGTTTATCTACTCAGCGATTATCCTCTCGCTTTTCACACTCTTTGCCACAAACTCATGGCACTACCCTCTTGCACTCGTAGCTGTTCTCTCAGCTGGAGCTGCGATCAGGGATAAATGGCTGGTTTTTTGTGCACTTCTCTCTGCAGCTCCTGCATTTGTGTTTTTCCTGCACATGAACACTCCCGCAGCCAGTTTTCTGGTAGTAAAAGATAGAAGCGAGATCCACGAGTTCATTCTTTACGCCTTCACACCGGTTGCTGCCTGCTATATTCTCACGGCTAAAAAGCAGACATTCTACTTTCTGCCACTCTCCATCCCTCTTTATTTCCTCTCTCCGGTTCTTGCAGTTCTCACACCTCTTTTGGCTACAGCTCTCATCGGAATTTTCAGAAGAGAAACTTACTCTGCCATAATGCTTTCAGGATTGCTGGCATTCATAACTCCAGATTTTTTCGCTGTCGAATCGAGAATGAACACAGTATTCAAGTTTTACATCTTCGCCTGGCTGGCTCTCATGATCTCAGCCTCAATGAAAGCTGAATGGAAGGAGTGGAAGAAGTACGTGATTGTTGCATTGCTTGTAATTGGGATAATTTATCCATTTGCCGCAACTCCTGTGAGATACAGCACTGCAGAAATGACACTTGATGGAATGAGCTTCATGAGGGCTTACGATGGAGACTACTATGCTGTGAAGTGGCTTCAGAAGGAGGAGGGAGTGATAATCGAGGAGGGCTGTACTCAGGGATCTCTGTGTGGTTATCAGTATGGCGGAAGGGTTGCAGCCTTCACCGGAAATCCTGCGGTGATTGCCTGGACGAATCACGAGTATGCCTGGAGAAGAAACTACACTCTCGTTGCTGAGAGAGCGGAGGACGTCAGGAGTTTTTACACCACAGAGAGCTGCGAAAAAATGAATGAAATAGTTGAGAAGTATGGTGTGAAGTTCATTTTCCTGGGCTACGAGGAGAAAAGAGTTTTTTCAGCGAACCCGGAAAGATTTGAGAGGTGCTTTGAAAAGGTTTTTGAGAGAGGAGGAACTTACATATTTGTAACAAAAAATTTATCTTAGGACAGAAAGATTTTAAATATGGATGAAAAAGATATGCTGATACTATCCGAGCTCATCAAAGATTCAAGAAAGACACTCTCAGAACTTGCTGAAATGCTTAACATGTCCGTTTCAAGCATTCACAAGAGGGTGAAAAAGCTCGAAAAAGAGGGGATTATTGAGTGCTATACAGCCATAGTAAATCCGGATGTGTTTGATTCTGTAACCGCATTTTTGCTGGTAAGTGCCGAGAATCCTGAAAAAATTTTTAATAATATAAAATCAATTGGCGATGTGGTTGAAGTCTACAAAGCTCTGGGGAACTTCAACATGATAGTCAAGGTTAGGTCGAACGACCTTGACAGAATAGGAGAGATAGTGTCCAAAATTTCCTCAATGCAAGGTGTTATGATGGTAGAATGCATTGTCACGACGAGAAGGTTGAAGGAGAGTGTATGGTTCCCGGATTTGAGGTGATGGAATGAGCTACTTTTATATCCTTACATTAATTCTAACAGCGGTCTATCTTCTTATAGGCGGGGGTTTCATCATTTACATCTACGACACCTATAAAAGAACAAAGCAGGAATTTCTGATCTACCTCTCCATCGGGTTCTTTCTGCTCATTGTTGGCGCCGCCCTGCCAGTGCTTACCTTTGTGGCAAATGTTCTGGACATGAGCCTGGTTGTGGTGGCAATTTTGATGCAAATTGCTGGATTGAGTTCAATATTCTACTCAATAGTAAGGTGAGAAATGAGGGGAGAGAAGCTAACAAAGAAGTGGAGGCTTATAAAGCTCTCAAGAAAGCACTCCAGTGAATTTGCTGTGCGCTTTATCGAGGAGATTCTTGAAAACGACGAGATACTTTACAGCTTCTCCCTGAGGTACGGAATGGAGAAGGGAAGTGAGGTGAAAAGAAATCTGCCCCTGAAAACCTTTAAAGATGTTGCGGAGTTCCTCGGGATGTTTAGCGGTGTGGGTGTTGGTGAAGAGAAGGATGCGGTGGTTTTTGACGGTTGCCCATCAAGGGAAATTACAGAGGTGAGAAAAAAGGAGGTTTGCAAAGGTTTTCTCGAAGGATTTTTCAAAGCCTTTGGTTATGATGTTGAGGTCAGGGCTGAATGCGGAGAAAAATGCAGGATTGAAGTCAGGAAGTTACATTAAGAACTTCCTTTTCACCTTTACCGCAATCCCCCTTTCGCTTTCCACCATCTCTCTTCCACTCATGGCTGCAATTCCAACCCCGAAAATTTTGCTGTTGCAGAAAACAACGAGGTCATTGGGTCTTATTTTTTCATCTGCATTGATAACGCCTCCAGCAAAAATGGTGCCCTTAACATCAAAATCGCCAATTTCCACGCTGTAGATTTTTTTCTCAAGGAGATGGACAGCGATATCTTCGTAGATGTCAAGCATTCCGTAAATTCTATCAACTCTCGCCAGTCTCTTTTTATCATGAAGCTCAAGCTCCGGATACCTGCCTTTAACCTCACCTTCAAAAGATATGCCAAACTGATAGGAGAGCATGTGGTCAATAATTCTGCGGTAAAGGTCAACTCTTTCATAACCCTCAATTTCCTTTTTCAGGCGATCAATTGACTTATCGCTTAAAATGTCATCCTCGGCGGTGTAAACAACTTCAGCCTGAATTTCCCCCTCAATCCTTTCAACAACTTTTCTGTAACCCCCCGCAACATGCGCTATAACCTTTGAGAATTTCCCCTTTTCTATAAACTTCTTCAGCCATCCCGACACAAATGAAATCTCCTCATCGCTCCAGTACCCCGTAACAGGAGTGTCGTAGTTAACTGCCGGATAGAGAAGTTCAAACTCTCTTGGAACAACAAGCGGTGAGGAGATTATTATTTCATTTACGTTAATCTTTACCCTGCTTCTCAAATAGCGGTGGGTTCTTGAAATCAGATAAGGCTTTCTGGCGGTGCAGGGTAGCAGTAACACAGTATCGCTGAATGGCTGATAGCATTCGAGAGCTCTGTTAAAGAAATACCTTACCTCAAACCTGTTGAAGCTTTCTAATGCAGAAAAGTTGCACCTCGATTTTTTGAATCTCGGAAAAGTGCTGTGATCTCTCAGCGCATCGCTGAAGCGAAGAGCTGAAGTGAGCTCGGGATCCAGCTTAACTTTTGACTCAACGTAGTTTCTTAACTCCTCATCGAGAATGAGCCTTCTACATTTCTCCACCTCCATCCTCAGCATCTCAGTGTTGTGCCTCGCAACCGTTTTGCTGAGATTGTCAACTTCTTCCACAAATTTGCCCTGGCAGTGGATACAGTTGCATGGGAGCCTCTGAAGTTTCTCAACCTGAACCTCGATTTCACCCATGAGAAATACGCCGTTGTAAGCCTTTGCGATTGCAAGAACATTATCCACAAGATCTGCTCCAAGGTATATCAGCAGTGAAACATTCGAAGGTAATGCGGAGGAGGCAGCATAAACGGGCTTCTTTCCAGCCCTTTCAAAAACATCAACAAGCTGTCTTGGGGAAAGGAGGTGAAGAGAAGTTAGAACTTCAACCTCCTCATTTTGAGGTTTCAGCACTTCGAAAAGTTCTTCGTTTAAAAACTTCAATGAGGTGGGAGCCAAGCCAAAATCCCAATCCGGTATATCTTCAACCTCAAGCATTGCAGGGGTTGCGACAGTTCGTCCATCAATTTCAATCTTTCCTGTCCTTGCAAAACCATCTCTCTTTTCATGGTAGAACATTCAGCTCACCGTTTGGGGGTAATTTTTGAAGGTGCTTTATCCAGGCTTTCGAAACGTATATCTTAAAATATCTTTCTCTGTTGGCGTTCATGAGCTCGATGAGTGCCTCAGAAGCAATCTTCAAGGCTTCTTCTTCAACTGCATCCTCATCCGGAATCTCAGCGTGACCGGCAGGATAGGTTTCAAGCATCTCTGCCGGAACAGGCCCGAAAACGGGTCTCAGGTATATATCAGCATGAACTCCGAAATCTGAGGAAACTACAACATTATCTGGAAGTTCCACATTTTTCACTGCCCTATGATGTCTCATTACCGCCGGACGGTAAAGACTGTCGAGGCCTGTGTAGAGGAACTTCCTCTTAATCCTCGGATCAGCGCGTTCCAGTAATTCCTGATATTCTGCAATCTGCCTCCATCCAGCAAGCATAGCTGGATGTGCCCTTACTCTTTTTTCTACAAGCTCAAAAAGCGAGTTCTCCTTTATCGCCTGTTTTATAGTATCTATTTCCTGAAAGCTTACGTAGAGGTTGTGCTCAGCTATCAGCCTTTCTCTCTCATCTTTCTCCATCCTTCTCAGCTCTTCAGGATCGTGATTTGAGCAGACGGGACACTTGCAGGGGAAATAGTTCATCTCGGAGAGTTTTTTTGTTCCATAAACTGTGAGATATCGCCCATCCTTCGCGTAAAGGGCGTATGCGGCCGAATCGAAAAGGTCACAGCCCATGGCAACGGCCATGGCGAACAGCATTGGGTGCCCGCAGCCGAAGAGGTGCACAGGTTCAACTGGAAGAACGCTTCTGACCTCAAGAATTACTTTCGCCAGATCTCTGAAGCGGTAAGAGTCCATGAGCGGGACTACAGCACCTACGGGGTAGATATCTCCTCCAATTTTCCTTGCTTCCTCTGCGGCATACCTCCTTAACTCAGGATGTGTTGAACCCTGAACCGGAACCGCCAGCAGGTTTTCCCCACCTTCAAGAATTTCCTTAGCCTCTTTTTCCCTCTCAAGCGTGATTTTAAGATCTGATTCTGCAGTAATGTAATCAGCATCTGGCGGTGTCGGGATATCGAGCGGGACTATTATATCAGATCCAATCTGCTTTTGAAACTCGACGATTTCAGCATTCTTAATTTCTACATCACCGTAAACCATGAGCTGGTAGCTTCCGCTGTCCGTCATAACGGGCATATCTGTTTCAAGGATGCCATGGACACCCTTCTTCAGAGCTTCCTCTCTCATGCTCCTGTAAATTATGTAGGAGTTCGTGATCACCGCCTGAGCTCCGAACTTTTTCATCTCATCCGCCTTTATGAAGGGGATGTTTGGATTTATCACGGGAAGAATTGTTGGTGTCTCTATCCTGCCATGCGGTGTATCGATTCTGCAAATCCTGCCCATTGCATCTTTGTCAAGAATCTCGAACCTCTGCATTGTGGTGAGTGGTTGACAGGATTTTAATACTTCTGCGATCGAACAGCAGTTCTAATTCAAGAGGTAAACTTTATAAAATTCAAAAAATTAAAAATTACCATATCGGCCAGTTAGGTTCGGCAAAGGTTTTGCCCATCTCATCAATCCAGTTGTTCAGCCACTGCCTTACTTTCCCAATCGGACTTATCTCTACACTGTAAAAGTTAAGAACTCCAAGCAACTCCCCTTCTCTCACCTCACCATCAAGCAAGGGAAGAAAGACAACCTTTCGAATTTCTCCTCCCTCCTCAACCTTCCAGGGCGGATGATCGCAGAAAATGTCAGCTACACTACCGTAAGCGTGCCTCATTATTTGGAGGGGGTAGATTACTGTGTTCGGCGGAACCCTGATCTTCTTAACCCTAACAACTACAGGTTCTCCGTATCTCAGCTCCCTCGTTTCATCTGCAATTAAAGCCTCCCATCTCGCAACGGGGCTTCTGACATAGCCAAAGGGTTCAACGGTAACTTCCTTCCTGATTATCTTCTCTCCCTTCCTGTAAACCAGTCTGACCCTTTCCGGAACCTTATCTTCGATTATGCTCCTGACTCCTGTCAAACCAACGTAGTAGACATTAATAACACCGATCAGATCCCCCTTCTCAATCTTACCATCTTCAACAGCAAGAAATACTGCCTGCTTTATTCTCTTTTCCTCTTCAACTTTTCTTGGTTTTCCAAGTTCCACAACATCAAGAACGGTTCCGCAGGCGTGCCTCATGATGCTGAGCGGGACAACAACAGTGCTTGGAGGAAGCTTTACCTCCCTTATCCTGATTCTTACAACATCCCCCTTCCTTACTGAAACATCTTCATCAGCAATCAGCGTCTCCCAAACACCTATGTGGCTGCGCGTGTAGCCAAAAGCTTCTATTTTAGCCCTCTCCCTGTAAATGTTGCCGTTGTCCCTCCACGTGATGTTAGCTTCGCTGACATGCTTTCTCAGCTCGACCTTTGGTGGATTCAGACCGAGAAGCTTGCTCAGCATGCCTGTTCTTATGTAGAAAACCTTCAGAACTCCAACCAGATCATCCTTTTTAATTTCCCCATCCTCGACCGGAATGAAAAGAACCCTGTTTATGCACTTCGCATCCTCAACTCTTCCAGGAATGCCGCATTCAACAACATCCTTAACAATGCCAAGAGCATGCCTCATTATGCTCAGAGGCCCAACCATCGTGTTTTCCGGAATGTCGACGGGCTTAACTCTCAGTATAACCGGCTTACCCTTTTCAACTTTGATGTTTTCCTCCGAGATAAGAATTTCCCACTGAGTGACCGGAGCCATTCTGTAGCCGAATGGCTTGAGTTCCGTCTCCGATCTTCCAATCTTTCCTCCGATCTCATCAAGCCAGTATGTCATGGCTGCTTTCATATGTGTCACCTCCAATATATTTTAAATGATTATCCATTAATAAATCTTTCGCTTTCTCTGTTAGGTTCAAGAATTAATTGTTAAAAAGGGTTGAAGCGGGGAGGTGAATGGGCTGAGCAGATAGCGGGGCGTGGATTTGAACCACGGATCTGCGGGTTATGAGCCCGCCGGGATCACCTGACTACCCCACCCCGCTTCAAAAAGCGTTGTCCTTTCGATATTTCAATTTTTCCCCTCACCGGATTTTCTTCAAGGTAAAGTAAAAGGATTTAAAGTTAAAGTAGTCAACTATTTTTATGAAAATTTTGCGTTCCGGAAGAATTGCGGATCTGGAAATTACAAACAGAATTGTTCTGCCAGCAATGGCTATGAACATGGCAAGTGAAGGATATGTTACGGAGAAGATGATAAGACACTACAGAAAATTTGCAAGAAACGGAGTCGGGCTCGTAATCGTTGAAGGGGCGAGCGTTGATGAGAGAGGAAAGGATCTGCATGGAGGGCTGGCTATATATTCCGACAGGTTCTGCATAGGGCTTAACGAGCTTGCAGAGGAAATAAAGCTGAATGGAGCAGTTGCGGGAATTCAGCTTCTTCATCCGGGCGGCTGTGCAAGTCCGAGGATTGAGAAAAATGAGCCATTAGCACCTTCTCAGATTGAGTTCACGATGTTCATGCACGGAAGGCACAGCTTCAAGGCAACTGCAAGAGAACTGAGCAAGGAGGAGATAAGGGGAATAGTTGAAATGTTCTCTGAAGCCGCTGGAAGGGCAAAGGATTGTGGCTTTGATATAGTGGAGATAAACGGAGCACATGGCTGGCTTTTCAGCCAGTTTTTATCTCCGAATACAAACAAGAGGAGCGATGAATACGGCGGAAGCTTTGAGAACAGGATCAGATTTGCTTTAGAAGTAGTTGAAGCCGTTAAAAGCGCTGGAATTCCAGTCATATTCAGAATGGATGGCTCCTATCCATCCTACGGAGGCGTTTCGGAAGATGAAATTCTGAGATATGCTTCAGAGCTTGAAAAAGCAGGAGTTGATTGTCTTCATGTAAGCGGAGGCTTTGCGATAACCCCGATGCTCGTAAAGAGAGGAATTCTGCTTGAAGGAGCTTTCAAAGTGAAATCAGCTGTCAAAATTCCAGTAATAGCGGTTGGAGGAATTTCGCCAGATATGGCAATAAGAATAGTTGAAGAAGAAAAGGTAGACTTTGTAGCGCTTGGAAGAGCTCTGCTTGCGGATCCAGAGCTTGTTGTAAAGATCAGGGAAGGAAGAATAGACGAAATTCGCCCGTGCACAAGATGCAATGATTGCATAGACAGACTTTTCAGCTTGAGACAGTTTGGGGCAGAGTGCTCAATAAATCCAGATGTGGAAATTGAAAAAGCGGAAAGAAGTAAGAAGATCGTCGTCGTTGGCGGAGGAGTGGCTGGAATGGAATTCGCAAGAGTTGCAAAGTTGAGAGGGCATGAAGTTGTGATTCTGGAAAAAAGCTCCGAGCTTGGCGGAAATCTTATCCCAGCTTCGATTCCGGAATTCAAATCAGATCTCAGGAATTATCTGGAATGGCTCAGAAGGCAGGTAAAAGGAGTTGAAGTTGTTCTAAACTGCGAGGAAGTTGAGAAGAAAATAGCCGAAATTAGGCCAGATGCGGTTGTTGTAGCCATAGGCGCTGAGCAAGATGTTCCGAGCGTTCAGGGCATCGAGAATGCTGTAAAGGCTGTTGACGTTCTGACGGGAAAGGTTGAAGTTGGAGAAAAGGTCGCTATCTTGGGCGGAGGAAGAATAGGTTGCGAGACAGCTTTGCACCTTGCCTATAAAGGTAAGGAAGTTACAATTCTCGAAATTCTGCCATCAATAGCTTCCGATCTGGAAAGAAACTACAGCTTTGCCCTGATCAGAGAACTGAGGAGCAGAAACGTGAAGTGGATCTGCAACTTCGTTGTTGAAAGGATAGAAGCTGGCAGAGTTGTTGGAAGGAGTGAAGGAAAAGAAGTTGAGGTCATTTGCGACAGCGTTGTTTTGGCAACAGGAATGCGACCGAGAAGGCTTGATTTGAACTTAGGAGTTCCAGTTTACTACATAGGAGACTGTGTCAGGCCAAGAAAGATAAGAGATGCTGTATATGAAGCTGTGTATCTGGCTTCCAGGATTTAGGCAATATTTGGCCGCTTCACTGCTATTTAAACTTTAGATCTGCCTGAGTTCCCTTTTAACTTCCCTGGTCATTTTATCTGCGATTCTTACAGGTTCGGGGAGCTTGTAGCCCTTCAAACATTTCTGCACGAGTTTCAGAGAGGATTCGAGAGATATAAAGCTTCCAGGTGAAATGTAAATTGGATTGCACCTTTTACACGGCTTGATAGCATACCCTATGACTTCTTCCCCATCAACCATTTTTGCAAGATTTTCGCTGACACTTACTATCTCACCGAAAAGCTTCTTTTTCGTTATTCCCACCGCTGGTTTTCTCAGCTTCAAAGCGATGTAAGTTGCTAATCCGCATCTTCTTGGATGTGCAATTCCGCTACCATCAACCATTATTGCTGTTCTGTCATCAACGAGATCTTTAACAGCATTTACAGCCGGCTCTCCTTCTCTGAACATAAGGAAAGTTGGTATGTAGGGGAAATTCGCCCTCTCAATCTTCAAAGATCTTTCAACAACTTCCAGTTCTGGAAAACTGAGCTTTACAGCACATGAAATGACTTCATCATCGATGAAGGCCTGATCAACTCCCACAACGTATTTCAGTTTATCTAATGGAATCAAATCGTCGAGAACTATGCTCTCTGCCATCCTTTCCTGTATTTCTTTCAGCTCATCAAGGTTCATTTGAAGCACTTCCAGTATTTTGAGTGCACTCTCTTCACATCTTCAATGTTGTGTCTCAGTTTCACAAGAGCCGAATCTCTCTTCCTCCAGAGCAGTTCAGGTAGGTAGTTTTCCGGTTCTCTTATTGCAGACAGATCAAAGCCAGCCATCGCTGCGATTATGCCGAGATTTGTGTATGGCAGTGCTCCTTCAACGCTGTAACCTCCCTCGAGGATGGCAACAAGCCTGCCATCGCAGTGCTTCCTTGACATTTCAACAGCTCTTCGCATCATCTCTGCATATCCTCTTGCAGTCAGGGCCAAGCTCGTGATTGGATCTGTAAAGTGATTGTCCTGCCCCGCTGAGATTGCTATGAACTCTGGCTCGAATTCGTTCACGATCGGCTCTATGATTTCATCAATGACCATCATGTAGCCTTCATCTCCCGTACCCGGTGGTAGGGGAATGTTTACCGTGTAACCCTCTCCCCTTCCAGCTCCGCACTCCTCAGGATAACCTGTGCCAGGATAGAGAGGCATCTGATGGGTGGAGATGAAGAGAACCCTGTCATCGTTGTAGAATATCTCCTGAGTTCCATCTCCATGGTGTGCGTCCCAGTCGAGTATTGCGATTCTCTCAAAACCCCGCTTCAGCAGCCACTTCACCATTATAGCCATGTTGTTTAGATAGCAGAATCCTGCCCCTATGTATGGCTTCGCGTGATGCCCCGGAGGGCGAATCATTGCAAAGGCATTTTCACACTCCCCATTCAGCACTGCCTGAGCAGCCCTTATCGCTCCACCAGCTGCAAGCAGAGCTCTTTCAAAGACCCCCACGGGAATGTTGGTGTCGAAATCGATGATTCCGCCCCTTTTACTTTCTCTTTCAAGGAATTTTACATACTCTTCAGTGTGCACTTCCAGGACATCATCCAGCGAGGCCTTAAATGGTTCAAGAAGCACTATCCGATCGCTCTCAAATATGCCTTCCTCTCTGAGCTGATCCATTGTGTATGCAAGCCTTTCTCTCCTTTCAGGATGCGTGGGGCTTTGCTCGTGTTTGAGGTATTCCTCGTGAAATACAATGCCTGTAACCATCTAAAACAAATTACCGTGCGAATATAAATCTCTTTTCAAAAAGCTTTTAACTTTGCCTAATTTTCATTTTTAATGGAGCTTTTCGAATGTGTTGAGATGGTTATAAAGACGAGAAGGAGTCATAGATTCTACTTAGACAAGCCGGTGGAGAGGGAAAAGCTTGAAAAGATGATTGAACTGGCAATGTGGGCGCCTTCTGCTATGAACAGGCAGCAGTGGTATTTTGTTGTAGTTGCAGGGGAGAGACTGAAAAAAATGATAAATGTGATAGAAAAGGGATACGACTACATTCTGCCAAGGTTGCAGAGATTCTTTGCAGAAACTCCAAAAGTCATAGAACAGACAAAGAGATTCTTCAAAAACCTTGGAAACGCTCCTGCAGCAATTTTTGCATACTACACCCCAACCGGAGATGACTACAGCGATGTTCAGAGCGTGTCGGCTGCAATACAGAACATGCTCCTTGCAGCGCATGCGATGGGGCTGGGTACGTGCTGGATGACGGGACCTGTGCATGTGGAGGATGAGATAAACAGAGCTCTCGGTGTTGAGGGAAAGAAGCTTGTTGCAGTTGTTACTGTCGGCTATCCTGCCAAGCAGCCACCTGTGCCACCAAGGAGGGATGTTGAGAAGAAGGTGGTCTGGATGGTTGACTGAACAGCTTTTATTATTTTTGGATTGATTTTGCCGCTATCTCTCTCACTGTCTGTATGCACAAATTTCGCGGTTAGGTAAATCCAAACAGCAATCCAGTACACCCGAATCTCGGAAAATGAAAAATAAATTAATTACTCATACTTTACCTCAAATGCAGGTTCCACTCCGATAAGGTCAGCAAGCCTTCCACGGCACTCCTCCGCCCAGACCGCTTTGACCTTCATCCCCACCCTGACCTTCTCTGGCTCTATGTTTACCAGCGGGAGAACCAGCGACGATGCTGTGCCTTCAAACCGCACAATTGCGAGTATGATCTGCTCGCCCTCCTTCAAAAATCCTGCCTGGACAGCATCAATGCCTGCAATTACAACCTTACCCTTCTCAAGAGGTGGTGAGACAAGGAAAGCCAGCACCTCACCGTACTGGCTCACCTCCACCTTTTCTGCTGTTTCAGTAAAGCATCTCGCACATATCTCTCTTGGCGGAACGTATACTCTTCCACATGACGAACAGAGCGTTCCGGTAATCTTCCTGTCCTTGAAATTTCTGACATATTCATCAAGGTACCCTTTCGGAGCCTTCCACCTGTACGCTCCTACACTCCACTCTCCCTCCACCTCCATCGTCCTGTCGAACTTCTCCTTGATCAGACCCATACTTACCACCCCTTCGGCCTGTCACCAAGAACCATTACGGTATTGAACTGCACCTGCCCTCCCCAGGCATGAGCCACAGCATTTTTAACATCCTTGGGCACCTGATGGTCTTCAGCCTTCCCCATTATTTGCAAAGCAGCTTCAACAACTCTCTGCATTCCGGAAGAACCAATGGCATTTGTTGCGTTGACACCTCCAGATGGACAGATGGGGAAGTCGCCGTCTATTTCTGTCACGCCCTCTTCCAGAGCTTTCCATGCTGTACCGTCATCAAAGAACCCCAGCCTTTCGCTGAACATCAGCTCCTGGTGGGGGAATGGGGCATAGATTTCCGCAACATCAATCTCCTTTCTCGGGTCTTTGATTCCCGCTCTCCTGTACGCCTTTCTGGCAGAGAGAATTGCTCCTGTTTGATCAGAATAATCTACAACTGCCGTCCCCTGATAGCTCTCTCCCTGATCAGCCTCCTCATCCGCATAGGCAGCAACTCCTTTGACCCACGCCACTTCTTTTATTCCAAGTCTCCTGACAGCATCCTCGCTCGCATAGATTACACAGGATGCTCCATCGCTTGCCGGGCATACATGTCCGAAGCGCAGTGGCCATATCAGCATCTCAGTCTTCGCAATATCTTCAGCAGTGCAGCCGGGCCACTTGAGATGGGCATACCTGTTCTTTGCCGCATTTCTCCTTGCCTTTGCAGCAACCATGTCAAAATGCTCTATTCTGCATCCAGACCTCGCCATGTAGAAAGCTGCCTGATAGGCTGAAATTCCTGCAGCAGCCCCGGCGAGCCCCATTATTGCAAAGCTCCTCATGTCCATTCCAATTTTCATCATGTAGCTTAGATTTGCGAATGCCACATGAAGCAAACCTGTTGTTGCACCTGGCTCTGCACTATCGCTGTGCTTCTCCCAGCTTACGGCAAGAACAACGTCATACATACCCGAAGCAACCTCGTAGTAGCCAAGATGTGCTGTAGAACCGCCAACAGTTCCACCTGTGGCAACCCTCTGCATCGGCTTCCCTCCTGCGGCGATGTAGTCGGCAAAGACCAGATCAGGCTGGCAAATACCACCAAATCCCTGCATGTTACCAACTGCATAAGCTTCGATATCTTCAACCCCTATGTTTGCATCCTCTATCGCCGCCCATACAGCTTCCGCAACAAGTTCTGCCTGATTGACATCGGTCCTTCTTCCATGCTTTGATTGTCCGCAACCGATGATCGCAACTCTCCTCATCGCCTATCACCCAGAATGAAAACTAAATTCTTCTGAGCACACAAACCCCACTGAGCGTGAGCTAAAGCAGTTCTGCATTCCTCAACCTGATTTTCAGCCTCTCCTCTGATCTGCTTCACAGCCTCAATCAGCCTTATCATTCCGGTGGCACAAACCGCATCTCCCGCCAATGCCCCGCCGCTCGGATTTACAGGCATGTCACCGTAAACTTCAGTCATACCCTCCTCAATCAGAACCTTTCCCATTCCCTCTCTGCAGAAGCACAGAGCCTCGTAAGCCATGAGTTCTTGATGAGCAAACCTCTCACTCACCTCGGCCACGTCGATCTGTCTGAAAGGATCTTCAATTCCGGCAGTCCTGTATGCTCTCTCAGCAGCAATTCTTAAGGAATTCAGTCTTCCGAGGTCTCTATCTCTCAAATACCTGTCACAGGCGTTTCCTATGCCCCTGATCCAGACAGGCTCGTCACAGAACTCCTCAGCAACATCTTCCGAGGCAAGAACAACTGCCGCAGCCCCATCACATGGAGGGGATATCATCAGCTCTGTAAGTGGAGATGAGTAAAGTTTTGACTCCAGAACCTCTTCGACAGTTACATCAGGCATTTTTCTGAAAGCATTCGGATTCTTCACAGCATTTCTGAGATTTTTAACACAAACCTGTGCCAGATGAGTCTCATCCGCTCCGCTTCTGCTCATGTATAACCTCGCCTGAAGTGCTGCAAGGGTAATTTCATTCAGAAGATCATTCTGCCTGTCAAACCATGGTTCGAGCATGTACTGAGTCACCTGATGCGGGTTGAAAATCCAGCTGTGCGTGTGAGAAACTGCTAAAGCAACATCGTGCACCCCGCTCATTATTCTCTGAGCAGCATAGAGTGCAGCATACATTCCATCCTCTTCAGCCTTGCTTTCATCCTTTAAATAAGCTCCACTCGCTCCAATCAGCATGCAGCTTGATATTGTTCTTCCATCAAGGAAATCTGTAGATGCGCTGATAACTGTATCAATGTCTTCTCTTTCAACTCCAGCGTTTCTCATTGCTCCCTTAGCAACCTCAAAAACCGCTTCCTCTCTTGTCTTCTCAGCATCCCATTCCAGCCTGCTTACCGCGTAGCCAATTATCGCAACCCTCCTCATTTTACCACCCTAAAAGATATCAGATCCGAAGGCTTTCCTTCTGTCTTCTCTGCCCACACAGGTTCAACTTCTGAACCGATTCTTGCATCCCCCTCAACTCTAACAAAAATTGTTGAGTTTGCACCTTCAAGCTTTACTGCAGCAAGCAATTCAGGTTTTTCCAGCCAAATATATCCTCCCTTTCCATCCAGCCTGAAAGCAACCTCTGTAAGACTCTCCACAACACCCCTACCGCTCAACTCAACAAAATTTTCCTCCCCCATTCTCGAGTAGCACTGCGGGCATATCTGCCTTGGTGGAACAACGGTGTATCCGCACTTTTCACATTTCGCCGCTATAATCTTTTTTTCTGCAAAAGAACGGTAGAATTTCTCCATTATTTTGCCAACACTCCATCTGAACCTTGCCACAAATGGCAGGCCGGAGTATCTGTCCACTCCCATATAACAATTATCAATGAGCAAATATTAAATTTTTAAGGATTTTGTATGAGCATAGATGCTCATGTTTTGCGGTAGAACTTCAGCGTGAAGCCGTTGGTGGAGACACTCTTTATTACATCCCACTCCTCGGAGTAGTATTTCTCGTAAATGTTAAGAATGTGCATTGCCAGAAACTCGCTAACTTCTTTCTTCCTCATTGTATGCTCGCAGAAGAACTGCATCCATCCGTCACCCTTAATTATCTCCACATAATCCACTCTGTTGAGAATTTTCCATCCTCTTTTCACGGTTTCAAGAAACTCTTCAAGCTCAATTTCTGGAAATGGCTTCTTTAAAAACCACTCAACAGCTGTTTCCATCATGCTCTCTTTTACAGCTCTCTCCAAATCGCCGCAGACTAAATGCATGTACTGGCTTTTTCCACATCCGGTAAAATCAAGATCGCGTATGAGTTTAATCAGGAGCACATCATCTTCACTCAGACTCTCGCTCTCTCTGTTTAGAAGTTTAAGAGCTGCTTCAATTACCTCATTTATCCCCCCATACTGTGATTTAAACTTTTCAATTATTCTGAAAGCCTCCTCTGATAGAGTCGTCTGTAAGCGCCTTTTTGGCATACAATTTTTTAAACTTCACAATCAATAAATGTTTCGATTTTTCTTCAGCATATTTTGAGCAAATGAGAGAAATTCATGATGATAAAGTATTTAAGTATACTCATATGAAATAATTGTTCAAGAAAAATGGGGTGGTGTTATGAAGTACGACCTCTCAATTAAGAAAACCCTCTTTTTCCCCCTGCACGCCTATTCGAACAAGGAAATAGTCTACAGGGACATGCATAGATACACGTACAAAAGGTTCTACGAGAGATTGCAGAGGATTGCCAGCTCTCTTGAAAATATTGGAGCGAAAGGTGCAAAAATTGCTTTCATTGACTGGAACACCCATCAGTATCTGGAAGGGATGTTTGCAATTCCCATGATGGGCTCCATTCTGCACTGCGTTAATTTGAGACTTGCACCGGAGGAAATAGTTTACACGATGCGATACGTTGAGGACGATTTTGTTGTAATAAGAGACGAGTTTCTCCCGCTGGCAGAAAAACTCGCTCCACATGTGCCATCAGTTAAGGGATGGATCGTGACAGGAGATAACGTGGATAGCGTTGAAACAAATCTGAAGCCAGTTTACATATGGGAGGACTTGGTTAAGGACGGCTCTGATTACGAGTTTCCTGAGCTTGATGAGAGGGAAACTGCAGTGGTCTATTTCACTTCCGGCACAACAGGATTGCCCAAGGCTGTTCACTTCTCCCACAGACAGGTTGTGATGCAGTGCATAATCAACGGACTTGCCCTTTCTGTAAACGAGTCTCCCGCAAGGATGAGTTCCGCAGATACCATAATGCACATTCCTCCGTTCTTCCATGGAATGGGATGGACATTTCCGTATCTGGCGACAATGCTGGGAATGAAGCAGGTTCTGCCTGGAAGGTATGAACCGAAAGTTATGCTCGATTTGATAAAGAACGAGGGTGTCACTTTTGCCGGTGGAGTTCCTGTATTTCTGAAAATGCTCATAGAACATCCTGAGGCAGAAAACTACCGGGATGCGCTGTCAAAGTTCAAGTTCGTGTGTGATGGAGAGCATCCTCAGAGAGTGCTGTTTGAAAGAGCGAGACAGCTGGGCATAAAGATGATCGAGGCATTCGGGATGTCTGAAGGTGTTGGCTTTACATTTGCAGTGCTGAAGGACCACATGCTCAACTGGGATTGGGAAAGGCAGGTAGAGTATCTCAACAAAGCTGGCTTGCCTGCTCCCTTTGTTGAAGTCAGAATTGTGGATGATGAAGGCAGAGAAGTCCCAAGAGACTTCAAAACGATGGGTGAGATTCTGATTCGAAGTCCTGGCTTAACGGAGGGTTACTGGAAGAATCCTGAAAAAACTGCCGAATCCTGGGATAATGAAGGATGGTTCCACACCGGTGATCTTGGTGTCTGGGACGAGGAGGGATACATTCTGATTCTGGACAGAGCAAAGGATGTGATAAAGAGCGGTGGTGAATGGATAAGCTCAGTAAGGCTCGAAGGTTTGATTTTAGAGCACCCTGCTGTTGGGGAGGCTGCCGTGGTTGCTGCGAGAAGTGAGAAGTGGAGCGAGAGGCCAATAGCGGTTGTTGTTCCAAAACCCGGAATGAGCGTGACTGAGAAGGAAATAATCGACTTTCTGATGCAGAACTACGTTGAGACAGGAAAGATTCCAAAATGGTGGCTTCCAGACAGAGTTTTTGTTGTCGAGGAGATGCCAAGAACAACTGTTGGCAAGATAAACAAGAGGGTGATAAGGGAGAGGTACAAAGACTTGGTGCTTCCGTGATGCTCACGCTTTGAGCACATTTCATTTTTTTAAATGATAATGGATTTAAATATGCTCATTAAAAGTTATAAATGGGGGTGAAAGTGTGGAACCGAAAATTTTGTGGGAACCGGATTCGGATTTCATAAAGAACACGAATCTGGCAGAATTCGTTGAGTGGCTTTCCGAAAACAAAGGATTGGACTTTGTGGTTTCAGAAAACGCGAGAGAGAATGTTGAAAACTACAAGAACATCTGGAAGTGGTCAGTTGAGAAACTTGAAGACTTCTGGGAAAGTATCTATGAGTTCTTTGAGGTCAAAAGCTACAGCAGTTACAAGGCCGTGCTGGACGAGCGGAAGATGCCGGGAGCGAAGTGGTTTGAGGGGGCAACGCTAAACTACGCTGAACACGCATTTTTGAAGGCGGGAGAGGGTGAGGCGGTTGTATACGTCAGAGAGGATGGACTGAGAAGGGTTTTTAGCTGGAGTGAGCTGGAAAGGCAGACCGCAGCCTTTGCAGCATGGCTGAAGGAAATGGGTGTTAAGAAGGGGGACAGAGTTGTTGCTTACTGCAGTCAGGTGCCGGAGGCAGTAGTTGCTCTGCTGGCAACGGCAAGTATCGGTGCAATATGGGCGGCTGTTGGTGGCGAGGTTGCACCAAGGGCTGTAATTGACAGATTCAAGCAGCTCGATCCAAAGGTTCTAATCGCTTCAGACGGACATTTTTACAATGGAAGGGAGTTCAACAAGCTTGAAGACATAAAAACTGTTGTCCACGGAATTCCGAGCCTTGAAAGAGTTGTTTTAGTTCCTAACCTCTACGAATCACACGATTTGAAACTGAACATTCCCGTACACTACTGGCAGGAAGCTGTTGACAGGAGGGAGAAGCTGACATTCGAGCCTTTGCCATTTGACCATCCACTCTGGGTTCTCTACACCTCCGGAACGACAGGAATTCCAAAACCGATTGTGCACGGACATGGAGGGATTACGGTAGAGATATTCAAGGGCTCTTTCCACATGGACTTCAAGGAGGGAGACAGGTTCCTCTGGTACTCTCCTCCATCATGGATGATGTGGAACACCGTTGTAAGCGGGCTGTTAGCTGGAGCGACGATTGTATTTTACGATGGCAGTCCGCTCTACAACTTCTTACAACCACTGTGGCAGCTATGTGAGAAGGAGAAGCTCAACATCTTCGGAACAAGCGCTCCTTTCCTGCATGGATGCATGAAATTCGGATTTGAGCCGGGATCTCAGTACGATTTGAGCAGTGTCAGGATGATCGGCTCAACTGCAGCTCCCCTTTCACCTGAAGGCTTCGAGTGGGTCTACAAGAAGGTCAAGGAGGATGTCTGGCTGAATTCTGCAAGTGGTGGTACGGATGTGATGACCGGATTTGTCGGCGGCTGTCCGATCCTTCCAGTCTGGAGTGGGGAACTGCAGTGCAGGTGGCTCGGAACAAAGGTTGAGGCCTACAACATTGAGGGGAGGCCGGTAATTAACGAGGTGGGGGAGCTTGTTGTAGAGCTGCCAATGCCGTCAATGCCACTCTACTTCTGGAATGATAGGGACTACAGCTGGTATAAGGAGAGCTACTTCAGCATGTTTCCGAACGTGTGGTGGCACGGTGACTGGCTGATGATAACAGACAGAGGATCTGCGATAATCTTCGGTCGCTCGGACTCAACGATTAAGAGAAAAGGAGTCAGAATGGGTACTCTTGACTTCTACAAGGTTGTTGAAGGGCTGAATGAGGTAATAAACAGCCTTGTGGTTGAAGTCAAGGGCAGGATATTTCTGTTCGTGGTTCTCGCGCACGGATTAGAGCTCACGGAGGAGCTAAAGGAGAAAATCAACAAGACATTAAGGGAGAATCTGGGTGCTTACTTTGTTGCCGACTACATCATTCAGGTTCCTGACATTCCGATGACTCTCAACTACAAGAAACTGGAGGTGCCAATCAAAAAGATTCTCCTTGGTTGGGAGGTGCATAAGGCCGTCAATCTGGACAGCATCATGAACCCGGATGCCGTTTTCAAGGTCGTTGAAGCTGCAAAGCCATACACAGAACAGATGGAGGAGGATTAAATGCAGAGTTTGTATTTCGAAGATTTTCAGGAAGGACTGGAGCTTGAGACTGCCGGCAGAACTGTAACAGAAGCTGACATAGTGATGTTTGCTGCATTGACTGGAGACTGGAATCCGATACACGTTGATGCTGAGTATGCAAAGAGCACGATTTTCGGGCAGAGAATAGCCCACGGACTGCTGACTCTCTCCATTATGAGCGGTCTGTTGATGAGGCTTGGCTTTTTGGAGGAGACGGTCGTAGCCTTTTACGGAATCGACAGACTTCGCTTCACAAATCCTGTTTTTATTGGAGATACAGTAAGGGCAAGGGCAAAGGTGGTGGAGAAGCAGGACAGAGAACAGTTCGGAGTTGTCAAGATTGAAGCAAGCGTGCTGAAACAAAATGGTGAGGTTGTTCTTAACTGCATTCTGAGGGTTGCGGTGAAGAAAAGAGGGTAAGAGGGTGACAGCATGAACTTCGAATTTAATGAAGAGCAGAGAATGATTGCCAGTGCTGCAAGAGATATAGCAAAGGACTTCCCGCCTGAGTACTGGAGGGAGAAGGAAGAAAAGGGAGAGTTTGCTGAGGAGTTTTTCAGGGCTATAAGCGATGCAGGCTTCATGGGAATAGTGATTCCGGAGGAATACGGAGGCAGCGGTTATGGTATGACGGAGCTGCTTATAGCGATGGAGGAACTTGCAGCGAATGGCTGTGGAGCAGGTGGAGTGTGGTATTTCGTTTTGACAGAAGTTTTCGGGGCATTGCCCATAGTCAGATACGGAACCGAGGAGCAGAAGGAAAAGTATCTGCCGAAAATTGCAAAGGGTGAGATGGAGTTCTGCATGGCCTTAACCGAACCTGATGCAGGAACAAACACGCTCAGAATAAAGACTTTTGCTAAAAAAGAAGGGGATGAGTATGTCATCAACGGGAACAAGATTTTCATCAGCGGGATTGACAGGGCAAAAGGAATGCTTCTCGTTGCGAGAACGACTCCTATAGAAAATGCTCCCCGCAGAACTCTTGGCATAACTCTGTTTCTTGTGGATTTGCCCAGCGATGCAGTCAAATGGAATCCAATTCCGAAACACGCCATAAACTTCTCAAAAACTTGCGAAGTTAGCATAAACAACCTGAGAGTTAAAGAAGACACAATTCTCGGTGAAAAAGACTTAGGGTGGTATTTGCTGCTCGATGTCCTGAATCCAGAAAGAATGAGTGCCGCTGCAGGTGCAATAGGAGGAGCAAAGCTGGCTATAAACAAGGCTGTTGAATATTCAAAACAGCGCAAAGTTTTTGCCGACCCAATCGGGAGCTATCAGGGCTTGCAGTTCCCTCTGGCTGAAGCTTACGCAGCTCTTGAGTGTGCAAGGCTGATGATGTACAGAGCCGCATGGCTTTACGATACAAAGTTTAAGAGCGAAGATGTAAAGGATCCAAAGAAAAGGGTGGAGATGGCTGCGGTTTTCAGAGAAATAGGGGATGCTTCAAACCTGGCTAAAGCCGTGGCAGTTGAGAATGCAATCAAAGCAGTTTACTGGGCGATGCAGACATTTGGCGGATACGGATATGCCAAGGAGTATGACGTGGAGAGATGGTGGAGAGAAGTCAATCTGCTTCGCCTGGCACCGGTAACACAGCAGATGGCTCTGAACTACATAGCAGAGCACATCCTCGGAATGCCGAGGAGTTACAGGATTTAGTGATATGAGGATCAAAAAAATCGTTAAAGGCAGGGAACTCGAAGTAGAGCGAAGGGAAACACTCAACGAGATGTTCTGGAGCACGGTTGCTGCTCATTCAGATATTCCGGCAATCGGGTACTGGGGTAACGGAGAGCTGAAATACATCAGCTACAGAGAGTTTGGAGAAAAGGTCAAAGAGCTGGCAAAGTTTCTGATTTCTCTTGGACTTAAGAAGAGTGACAGGGTTGCGATTTATGCCGATACAAGATACGAGTGGGAGATAGCAGACTTTGCAGTTCTGACTGCGGGAGGTATTGTTGTAACTGTCCACAGCGTGCTGAACAGACAGCAAGTTGAATACATACTGAACGACTCAGAGAGCAGAATAGTTTTTACGGAGAAAAAGTATGCTGACAACCTTCCAGAGGATGTTGATGTGTTCCTTCTGGAAGAGATCAACCAGTTTAGCGGAGGAGATGTTACGGATGAGGAATATGAAGAAAGGTGGAGGAGTGTTGAGCCCGAAGATGTGGCAAGCATAGTTTACACTTCCGGAACAACAGGAGAGCCGAAGGGAGCGATGCTGACCCACTGGAACTGGAGATTTAATGCTTTATCTGTGATGTCCATAACTCCTTTTTACCCGGGCGAACCTTACATATGCTATCTTCCTCTAAGCCACGTCTACCAGAGGCTTGTTTTCTTTGCCGGCATTTCGAGAGCTGCAACAGCAGTTTTCTGCACCCCTCAGCAGTTTCTTGAAACTTCAAGGACTATTAAACCAGTTGGCCTTGTGGTTGTGCCGAGAATACTTGAGAGAGTTAATGCGGGTATTGTTGAGAGAGTCGAAAAGTCATCCAGCTTTGCTAAAAAACTGTTCTACTGGTCGAGAAACGTTGCAGTAGAGTGCGGGAAGAGGATGAGCAGGGGAGAGAATTACGGATTCTGGCTCAGCTTTAAGAGATTTCTTGCTGATAAACTCGTATACAGCAAAATAAGAGGAAATCTGGGTCTTCAGAGGATCAGGTTCGTATGTTCCGCTGCAGCAGAGCTACAGAAGGAACTGGCATACATGTTCAACGGAATGGGAATTCCCGTCATAGAGGGTTACGGCTTGACAGAAACCGCCGCACCATCCAATCTTAATCCAGTTGGAAGATTCAAGCCCGGAACAGTTGGACCTCCAATCCCCGGAGTTGAGGAGGCCATTGCGGAAGATGGGGAGATCCTCATCAGGGGAGACAACGTGATGAAAGGCTACTGGAGGAAAGATGCTGAAACCAGAGAGGCATTTACCGAAGATGGATGGTTGAGGACCGGTGATCTCGGTGAATTTGATGAGGATGGCTATCTGATTTTTCTTGGAAGGAAAAAACACATAATAGTGCTGGATACTGGAAAAAATGTCTCACCGATTCCCATAGAGGAAGAATTGCTCAAAAATTCACTTGTCTCGGAAGCCGTTATCATCGGAGACGGAAAACCGTACATTACTGCCCTGATAGTTCCGAACTTTAAAATGCTGATCAGTATTGCCGAAGAAAGAAGTATAGATTACGACAGAACCAAGACAAAGACTGCCAGAGGTATTTCTGGAGAAGAAGAAGTTGTTGCTGTTGATGATAAGCTTTTAGAGAACCCGGAAATCCTGAAGATCTACACCAAAATCGTTGAGGATGTTAACGGCAAATTTGCGATTCATGAGAGAATTAAGAAGTTCAGATTGCTGCCTGAAGCCTTCACGATAGAAAAAGGTGAAATCACACCCACGATGAAAAAGCGAATACATGTGATTTTGAAGCGATACGAAAAACTTATCGAGGAAATGTACAGGAGGTGATTTTTTGAAGATTGGAATTGTTGGTGTTGGTTTTTCGGAGTTTGGTATTCACAGGGAGCCCTTTTACAATGTAGCATTTACAGCGGCTAAAAGGGCTCTGGAAGATGCAGGAATTGACAGAGGGGAGGTGGACAGCTTCATCCTTGGCGGTTACGACAATCTCGGAGTTGGAAGGACAATATCAAACATGTATGCCGCTCCAGCGGCAGGAGCATATTTAAGGCACGAAATAAGAGTCAGCGATGATGCACTCTTTGCCTTACCTCTGGCCTTAATGAGGCTGAAAAGCAGATCAGACGTGACGATGCTCCTTGCTTTCGGCCACAGCTCTGAAACACCTGTTGAGCTGGTTGAACTGCAGAGCCTCGACCCCTTCTTCCACCGTCCACTAAACCTCACCCTTCCAGCCTTTTTTGCCATGCAGAGCTACGCCTACAGAGAGAGATACAATGTTGAAGAGGAAAAGCTCGCTGAAGTTGTGGTCAGAATGAGGGATAATGGGTCTGAGAATCCCTTGGCGTTTCTGAAGGATAAGGTAAAGGTTGAGGATGTGATGAACTCGGAATTCGTTTCATATCCTCTAAGAAAGCTTGAGATGGCAGAATGGTGTGATGGATGTGTTGCTCTCATCTTAGCAGAGGAGACAATAGCAAGAAGAATTTCAGACAACATCGTTTGGGTAGATGGAGTGGGATGGAGCGTGGAGAACTACTACTTTGACAGAGAATTTCACAAACTTCCTTTTGTAACCAAAAGTGCTGAGATGGCATTCAGAATGGCCAGGAAAGACAGAAAAGGTGTGGAAGCGCTTGAAATCTGTGACTTAACCGCTGACCACCACTGCATGATTCTTGAAGCTCTCGGATTTGCAGAGGAGGGTAGAGGGTGGGAGTATAATGGAGACGTGAACAGTTCCGGAGGAGCTCTCTGCACAAATGCCTACGGTTCCACAGGAGCTTTTCTGCTCGCAAATCTTGCCATGAGGATAAGGAAGGGAGAAGTAAGCTGCGGGCTTGTCCAATCAATGAGCGGTTACGCTCAGAGGTCCTGCACTGCAATTCTGGAGGGATAGCATGAGGGTTGCGGTTGTGGGTTTTGGCCAGACACCTTTCAAAACAAAGAGAAAAGACAAGACCCATCCGGAAATCGTGTTCGAGGCGATTAACTCTGCACTGGAGCATGCCGGATTGGAGCTCAAAGACATAGAGGCTGTAGTTTACGGGTGCATGGATCCTTTTGATGGCATTTACTGCCCTGAAAGATGGGATTCCACTGCCTGCGGACTGGAAAAGCCGATAATGAAGATCTCCACGGGTGGAACGACAGGTATGACCACCGCTCTGGCAGCTCACGAGCATGTGGCAAGCGGGCTGTTCGATCTTGTTATGGCAGTGTGCGTTCAGAGGGTTGGAGAGTGCGTTGATGCACAGCCAGTGCTTAATACAGCTGTTGATCCAATATACGAGAGACATTCTGGTCTGGGAGCAATACACATCGCTGCATTTCAGGCTACAGCTTACATGGCAAAGTATGGGGCTACTGAAGAAGATCTTGCATGGGTGAGTGTCAAGGATCACAAAAATGCGCTGAAAAATCCGTACGCGCACATTAAAATGGATGTGGGTGTTGATGATGTGCTCAACAGCAAGGTTGTCTGTTCCCCGCTGAAGCTTTTAGAGTGCTGTCCGAGGAGTGATGGGGCTGCAGCCGTGATCTTCGCCTCTGAAGATTTGGCAAAGAAGATAAGAGACAACCCGGCATGGGTGGTTGCAGAAACCACAATCAGCGACAGCTACTACCTCGGTGACAGGTTGAGCTTTGCCGAGTGGGATTCTCTGGCTATTGCTGGAAGGAGACTTTTCAGGGATGCTGGTATAGAGAACCCCGCTAAGGACATCGACGTGGCAGAGCTTTACTCTGCATTCACGATACAGGAGATTTTGGAACTTGAGGCTCTCGGATTTGCGGAAAAGGGCAGAGGGAAAGATTTTGCGAGGGAAGGGGTGACATTTATCGACGGTGACATGCCAACCAACCCGTCAGGAGGGGTGCTGTGCACAAATCCGATTGGAGCTACCGGACTGGTCAGGTTTGGAGAGGCTGCACTTCAGGTGATGGGTGAGGCTGCAAATCAGGTTGATGGTGCCGAGGTTGCCTTATCCCACGCATGGGGTGGAACGCTGCAGTTCCACACCCTCGCTGTGCTGTCTTCCAATAAAAAACTGGGGTGATTTTATGGAGATTAAGGAGTTTGAAGTTTGGTGGAAGATTCCCTTCAAGCATTCTGCGGGCATTCATGCAACGAAATTCTTTGAGGGGTTGAAAGATAGAAAAATTCTTGGCGTGAGATGTGAAAAGTGCGGAAGAGTTCTCGTCCCTCCAAGGGCTTTCTGCGAAAGGTGCCATGTTGAGACAAATGAATGGGTTGAAGTGAAGGATGAGGGAGTTGTTGAGACCTTAACAGTTACCTACATGAAGTTCACCGGCCTACCTGATCCTCCTTACGCTGTTGGAGTTGTGAAGCTTGACGGAGCTGATACAGGGATGCTCTGTTTCCTTGGTGGAGTGGATCTTTCAGACTGGCGAAAGGTTCATGAAACATTCAAACCTGGAACAAGAGTTAGAGCTGTATGGAAAGAGGAGAGAGAAGGAAAGATTACGGACATTCTTTACTTTGAGCCTTCGAAATAATTTTCAAAATCTATTTTTTTGGCAGTTTAAGTCATTTTTTAATTCGCTTCATTCCGATAAATTCCAATCCTCACAAAGCAAACTTTAAATTATCAACAAAAAAATCCCCATTAAATGATAGACAAAATCATATCAAGGCTAATCTCGATGGGAGCAGATTTGAGCTCCAGAAATGCAATAAAAGGGGCACTAAGGATTCTGGGAGAGGATGAGGGTCTTGCTGATTACGTTTATGTTCTTGTAAAGAACAGGGCTCACAGAAAAGAATGGGCTGAGTGTCCGGTTGACAGGAGACTGATTTTTCTCCCGCAGTGCCTCAGAAACTCAAAAAACTGCCAGGCAGAACTTACGGAGAAGGGATACGTCTGCAAAAAATGCGGAAGCTGTGATGTGGTTGAGATAGTGGAGATGGCTGAGAGTCTCGGTTACAGGCACATCTACATAGTCCCCGGCGGGAGCATGATTTACAGAATACTGAAGAATCTTGATATGGACTCATTTGCCTGTCTTGGTGTAGCGTGCCTTCCAGAATTATGTGAAGCAAGCGAGAGGCTATCGCTGAAAAATATTCCGCATCAGGGCATTCCTCTGCGAAAAACGGGCTGCGTGGATACAGAGGTTGATGTGGAAAAGGTCAAAGCTTTTTTGATGGCTGGTTTGGAGAATGAAAAAGAAGGAGCTGGAGATAATACTGGAAAAACTTAGAGGTTTTGAGAACCCAAAAATAGAGCTCGAGCAGTACACAACCCCACCCTCACTTGCGGCATTCATTGTAACCACTGCAGATCTTAACGGTGATCTGGAGCTGGTGGTGGATTTGGGATGCGGCACGGGAATTCTGGCGATAGCATGCTCTTTGCTCGGTTACTACTCTGTCGGGGTGGATTTGGATGTTGAAGCCTTGAAAATCGCAAGAGAGAACGCAACCAGGTTAGGTGTTGATGCGGATTTTGCAAGAGCGGATGTATCAAAATTCCACTGCAAGAAAAAAGTGACAACGGTAATGAATCCACCTTTTGGAATACAGAGAAAACACGCAGACAGACCATTCCTGCTCAAAGCATTTGAGATTTCAGAAGTTATATACACAATCCACTCTGCAGGAAGTTCAAATTTCGTTAAAAGACTTTCTGAAGAGCATGGCTTTGCTGTCACTCATCAGTGGAACTTCTCCATACCCCTCAGGAGAACATACTCCTTCCACGAAAAAGCATTTAAGTATATACCCGTAGAGGTATTCAGGATTGAGAGGCATGAAATTCGTGATTCCGGGAGATAGAATAGGTTCTGCAGAGGAATACGTCAAAGGAGAGGGGGTTTATGAGGATAGCGGTGAGTTATTTGCTGCAGTTGCTGGAATGCTCGTCATTAAAGACAGAGTTGTGAAGGTTGAGAGTTTCTCACCCATTCCTGAAATAACCAAGGGAGACATCGTTCTTGGAAGGGTTGTCGACCTAAGAAATTCGATTGCACTGGTGGAGGTTTCAAATAAAAAGGGTGAGAGCAGAGAGGCAAGCAACAGAGGGATAGGTATTCTGCACGTTTCTAATGTTGGTGAAGGGTACATTAAGGATATTTCCGAAGCTGTTGGTTATCTCGACATCCTGAAAGCGAGAGTTATAGGCGACAACCTGAGACTTTCAACGAAGGAGAAAGAAATGGGCGTTATTAAGGCTCTCTGCAGCAACTGCAAAACGGAAATGGTGAGAATGGGCGACATCCTTAAATGTCCGGTGTGTGGAAGAGTGGAGAAGAGGAAAATTTCAAGTGATTACGGCAAAGGTGAGTGGTAGTATGGAGTTAAAGATCATTGAGATTGGGGACGATTACGTAAGGCTTGTGATTAAAGGAGAGGGGCACACTTACCTCAATCTCCTTCAGCACTATCTGGTTGAGGATGAAGACGTTATTGTGGCGAGGTACAACATTTCCCACCCCCTTGTCGGTGAACCAGAGATTTACATAAAGACTAATGGAATTAACCCTCTTGAGGCCGTTAAAAAAGCCAATGAAAAAATTATAGCTGCCTGCAATACCCTTTTGGAGCAAATTTGAGCTCAGAACTCAAAACCCTCATCACCTTTCAGAGGGGCCCTTTCATCATCGCCCATTTAGCTTTCTCCTTGCAGCTTTTAATCTTATCACAAATGTTGCTCCATGAGGCTTTGTATCCTCCAGCCAAATTCTGCCCCCGTACCTCTCAACGAGTTTCTTCACTATGTACAATCCAAGTCCCGTTCCTCCAGCTTCTCCATATCGGAACCCTTCGCTGAAAATCATCCCCTTAATTTCTGAAGGTATACCAACGCCGTAGTCAATAACTCTTATCTCGCACTCGTCCTCAAACTCGCTCAGCTCTATGACAACTTTCTTCGCTTTTCCGTGTTTGATTGCGTTGGACAGAAGATTTTCTATGATCGAGTAAACCGCTTCATCTGCCATCGCAATGCATCCTCCCAATACGTTTATTTCGATGTTAAACGAATTTGCCACCTTCTCCACGACCTCCCGCATATTTACAGGCTTTAACTTCTCACTCCTCGTTAAAACAATTTTTTCGAGTTCTCTGATTTTGTCTATGTACGCGACGCTCTCATCCACAGCTTTCATAACCTTGTCAAGATGCTCCACATTTCCAGTCATGCGATAAGCCTCAACGTAGCCAGAGATGATCTGCAGCTTGTTCAGTATGTCGTGCCTCAGCATTCTGTTTATCAGCTTGAGAATTTCCTGCAGTTCGCTAACCTGGGCATAAAGTTCCAGATACTTTCTCCTCTCCTCGTCAACCTCTTGGTAGCTGACATACACTATTTCTTTACTGTAAAACCTGTAGAGGATTGTATAAAGCGCTATATTTGTGAAGGTGAAGGTGGCTACTGGGTATTCGCTATCCAGCAAATCATTAAGAAACAGGAGAATTAAAGCGTCACTGATGTATTTCAAAATAAAATAGAGGAGAAAGCATTTATAGTATAAAGCAGATTCCGTTTTCTGGTATGCTGATGTAAGGATCAGCAGAGAAAGTACGATCACAACATTGCAAACCAGAGTTTCAAATTGTAAAAATGCTGACAGTTCTTTGAATTCTAAACCCGCCAGTTCGTAAATGGGGTAGAGCAGAGCAGGGAACGCTAAAATTGCAGGCAGAAAGTGCTTTACATTGAAATACTTTGCCTCCACCAGAATTTTCCATATTATGTATCCGAGAGCTGGAATTGGTGCCAGCAGGTAAATTGGAATAAAGTATTCAAAATGCTCAACTTTTAGCTCGAAGTCGTTGGTTATCCACACCATCTGACCCACGGTCAGGACTGAAAGCAGGAGAAATCCGCTGAAAAATGTAATCGCTGAAAACAGGATTCTCCTTTCACTTTTGGATGCTCTTGTCAAAGAAACAGAAATAATAAAGGCGAGTAAAAGAAGCAGAATGTTGAACACATAGATAACAGCCAGAAATACATGTGTTGGCAAACCATAGTAGTGGTTTACAGCAAACACCACGAGCTCGAAGAGTGAGAGAGCGATCAGTAAGTATATAATCATAATACTAATTATCTGCAATCATTAATAAGTTTTTGGGAAAGATTTATCAATAAAACTTTTTTACCCGGGAGCTACAAAAAGCGATGGCCTACGAGGATCTAAGGGAATTTATCCGCAAACTCGAAGATGAGAATGAGCTTGCAAGAATAAAGCATGAAATCAGTCCGGTTCTCGAAATGACTGAGATTGCTGATAGAACTGTAAAAGCTGGAGGTAAAGCTCTGCTCTTTGAGAAGCCAAAAGGCTACGACATTCCAGTTTTGCTGAATGCTTTCGGGACTGAAAGAAGGATGAAACTCGCCCTTGAAGTGGAAAGATTTGAGGAAATTGGAGAAAGATTGCTATCTGCACTGGAGTTTAAGCCATCCTCTTTCATGGATGCTCTGAAGGGTGTTGGAATGCTTAAAGACTTCATGTCCTTCATCCCCAAGAAAACCAGCAGGGCTCCGTGCAAGGAGGTGGAGGCTGAAAGCCTGGATAAGTTTCCAATCCTGAAGTGCTGGCCGAAGGATGCGGGCAGGTTCATAACCTTGCCGGTTGTGATAACAAAAGACCCCGAAACAGGAGAGATGAATGCGGGGATGTACAGAATGCAGGTTTTTGATGGTAGAACTACAGGAATGCACTGGCAGATTCACAAGCACGGAGCTGAGCACTTCAGGAAGATGGTGGAGAAAAGTGGAGAAAAAATTGAGGTTGCAGTCGCCATTGGAGTTGACCCGGCAACCCTCTATACTGCTACAGCCCCACTTCCTGCGGGGATAAGTGAGCTGATGTTTGCAGGATTCATAAGAAGGGAGAGGTTGAAGGTGACAGAATGCGATACCGTTGACCTTCTTGTTCCTGCAAATGCCGAAATCGTGCTTGAGGGGTATGTTAAGGCTGATGAGTTCAGAATGGAGGGGCCTTTTGGGGACCACACGGGCTACTACACACCGCCCGAACCTTACCCGGTTTTTCACATAACCCACATCACTCACAGAGAAAACCCGATCTACCACGCAACTGTAGTCGGAAAACCACCGATGGAGGATGCATGGCTTGGAAAAGCCACTGAAAGGATTTTTCTTCCGGTAATCAGGACGATGCATCCAGAAATCGTTGACATTAATCTTCCAGTAGAGGGAGCTTTCCACAACCTCGCAATTGTTTCAATAAGAAAGAGGTATCCCGGTCAGGCAAAGAAGGTCATGTATGCAATCTGGGGGACAGGAATGCTTTCCCTCACAAAAATCGTTGTGGTGGTTGATGATGACGTCAACGTGCACAACATAAGAGAAGTAATATGGGCTGTAACATCCCGCTTTGATCCAGCAAGGGATGTTGTTCTCCTTCCACCATCTCCAACTGACTCCCTTGATCACGCCGCTTACATGCCCAACCTTGCAGGAAAGCTGGGGATAGACGCGACCAGAAAATGGAAGGAGGAGGGCTATGACCGGGAATGGCCCGATGCTGTTGAGATGGACGCAGAGATCAGGAAAAGGGTTGATGAGATCTGGAACGAAATAAAGAAAATGGTTTTATGAGAAGTTTGGAGAAACTTTACCGGAAGCTTTTTTCAATTCCAAGAACTGAAATAATGGTTACCATCTCCTTTTTATCGGCTTTGCTGCTTTCTCTGCTCGACAGCATCCTGTTATATCTCTGGATTCTGACATTTGCCGTTTCGATTGTTGCCGTGAAAGTTATCAGGTTAAGATTCGACCTGAAAAGAACTTCATTTCTTGCGCTCTTGATTACTCTCATAACCCTACCTGCAGTTCTTTTAAAGGCCAATGCAACTGCTTCAGCCTTCATCCTGTTTCTTGTATATTATTTCTGTTCTGAAAAGAAGATGCTTTCAGTACTTCTGGCATCTGCCCCGTACCTCGCACTTTCTCCGCACATCTCTACCCTGATATCCCTCCTGATCCCGGCCATTCTTATGGCAATCTATCTAAGAATGCTGGATGTGAGCGTGGGTGCTGTGAGAATCAGGAACTTTGTTGAGAGTTTTGTTTTATTCTGGCTGACCTCAAATCCCGGATACATGGAAAAGTTTCTCGAAGGTTCTGCTGTGGAGTTTGAGGGTAGAGTCAGGTGTTTAACAATAAACAATGTAAGAGCAATCCAGACGGACTTCCATCCCGGACCTTTCAGAAATGTTGGTGGTGCAAGAATGGTGGAGAAACTCTCCGCTGGAAATGCTGTCTATTTTCATTCCCCGACATCCCATGAAAGGAATCCTGTGAGTTCCGGAGAGGTTGAGAAGATATTATCGGCTGTTAGATGTTCGGGGAGAAATCTCACTCCTTTCAAACCATTCAAAATTGAAAGCGATAACTTCGAAGTTTACTGTTTTCCATTCAGCGATCAGAGACTAATTTTCGTCAGTGGAAAGAAACACATCGACGATTTTATCATAAACTCCAGAAGTTTCGTCGTTGACTGTCACAACGCTTTCGAGGAGAATTACCGCACCAACAGCAGAGACGTGGATGAGATAAAGCTTCTTGTTGAAGAGGCTGAAAAGAGAACTTCCCATCCCTCAGAGGTGAAGTCAGCTTTTGTTCGGATTGATGCTGAATCCGAAAGCCTGTGCGGTTATTTGGCAGCTATATTGCTCGATTACGGTGGAGAGAGATATGCAATAGTTGTTTTTGATTCCAACAATGTCGATTTAAATTTTAGAAAGCACGTTGAGAATCTTTTCAGTGAAATTGGATACAGAGCCATCATTGTTTCAACAGATAACCATGCGAAAACCGGTTTAAGAGCTAAGCTGACCTACAAACCCGCAGGGCAGGATCCAAAAGACTGGGCGCTGGCTGAAAAACTTGCTGAGTGTTGCAGAAGTGCTGAGCTGAAGGATGCCGTTTTCAGCTACAATGAAGAGAGAGTCAGAATAAAGGTGATGGGGGAGAGGCTTTTGAGGGATGGTGAGCTGGCTGTGGATAAAAAGGCAAAAAGGCTTATCGCAACCTTTTTAGCATTTGCAGTCATAAACTATTTGTTAAGCATCATGCTGGGATTCATTGCTTGAAAGGAGGTGATCGTTATGGAAGCAGGGATATTAAAAGAACTAATCAGAGAGGATTTCGAGGTTATTAACGTAAATGAGACAGTTTCAAAGCTATTCCCGCTGCTTGAAAAGCTTGAAAGGGACAGGGCAAATGCAATACTTGTTGAGGAAGATGGAAAGATAGTTGGTGTTGTGAGGGAGAAAGACTTAATCCGGGGAAGCGTTTTGAAAAATCCCCACGAGACGAAAGTGAAGTCCCTTCTTGTAAGAACCGGGAAAATTGATTTAAATGAGCTTGATCCTTACAAAGTTGCGAGGAGGTTTGTGGAGGACTCCACTCCTTTTGTGATTATTCAGCTTGAGAAAAATAAGGTGGGAGTGATTTACATCAACGACTTCCTCAATGCAATAAAAGAGGAGTTCGGGGACGTGAAGGTTAGAGAAGTGATGAATCCTGAAGTGATAACGGTGAGAAGGTTCGACAGTGCCGCAAAGGCTCTCTCGGTGATGAGAAACTACGGAATAGACAGAGTGGTTGTGGTGGACGAAAACAATAAAGTAATAGGGATTTTAACTGGAAAGGACGTTGTTGACAGGGTCATTTCACCGAGAAAAAGGGCAAGAATGGGTGATTCAAGCGGAGAGAAAGAAAAAACACTTTCAATCATGGTGGAAAGCATAATGAGTTCACCTGTTATTTCAGTCACCAGAAACGATACAGTTGCAGACGTTATCGAGATGATGGTGGAAAACAGAATTTCAAGCGTTGTTGTTACGAGAGATGGCTTACCGGATGGAATAGTTATAAAGAAGGACATTCTTGAGTACTATCTGAGAAAGGAGTCGAAGAAGGGGTTCAACATTCAGATAACGACTTCTGACATATCTCTCGATGATTTTGACAGAGAAGCGATAGTACAGGATTTTGACAAGCTGATGAGAAAGTTCGCTGACTTTCTGGGCGAATCTTTCCTTTTCGTTTACATAAAGAGGCACAAGGAGTACTTCCGCAATCTGCCTCTAATTCATGTTAGATTGAAGCTTACAAGCGAGAAGGGCAACTTCATGGTCAGCGGTGAGAGCTGGGGAGTGGAGTATGCTGTGCATGTGGCGTTAAAGAAGCTTGAGAGAGAAATACTTAAGGAGAAGGAACTGCTTGAAGACAAAAGAATGGTGAAAAAGTTCTATGAGGAAGTTTTTGAGTACTAAACACCTTCCAGCCTTTTTTTTACACTTTCTGCATGCCACCTCAGTCCTTCAGCCTCTGCAATTTTTATTATGACATCACCAATTCTTTTCAATGTTTCCCTACTCAGAATCTGGAAGGTGAAGTGCTTCAGAAAGCTCTCAACACTCAGTCCACCGTACATTCTTGCGTAGCCTGCAGTTGGCAGAACGTGGTTGGTTCCTGAGGCGTAATCTCCAGCTGCAACAGGAGAGAAGTTTCCGAGAAAAACGCTTCCCGCATTTCTTATTCTACCCAGCCACTCTTCAGGATTTTCCACAACAACAGTCAAATGCTCCGGTGCGAATCTGTTGGAAATTTCAAACGCTTCAGCGAGGTCTTTAACCACGAGAACCGCAAAGTTTTCGAATTCGCCATGAGAGGTTACCAATTCCTCAACCTTTCTTGCAACTTCCTGCGAGTTTGTTAAAACCACCGCAACTGCCATTGGGTCGTGCTCAAGCTGGGCTAAGCAGTCGTAGGCTACAAGCTCGGCATTAGCTGTTTCGTCAGCAATGACAAGAATCTCTGAAGGGCCGGCAGGCATGTCTATGGCGACATCCTTTGCCACAAGAAGCTTTGCAGCGGTAACGTAGATGTTTCCGGGCCCCACTATCTTGTAAACCTTCTCAACAGTCTCTGTTCCATATGCCATTGCAGCTATTGCCTGTGCCCCTCCAGCCTTGTAAACTTCGTCAAATTCTGCGATGTCAAGAGCCACCAGGGTGAGTGGATTAACTCCCCCATCCCTGTTTGGGGGTGTGCAGGCAACGAGCTTCTCAACTCCCGCTATTTTTGCGGGGACACCTATCATTAAAGCTGTTGATGGGTAGCTTGCCCTGCCACCGGGGATGTATGCACCAACTTTCTCAACTGGAGTGTAGATTTTCCCCATGACGCAATCCTCAAACTCAACCCTCATCTCCCTCTCAACGGCAGTCACATAGTGGAATCTGTGGATGTTCTCCTTTGCAATCTCAAGAGCGTCGATGAGGCTGTCATCAACCGCCTCGTATGCTTTATCAAGCTCCTCCTCAGAAACTCTCAGTTCATCGAGCTCAACACCATCAAACTCCATAGTAAAACGAATTACAGCCTCATCTCCTTCTTTCCTTACAGCCTCAACAATCGGCCTCACTTTTTCAATGTAACCACCAATGTCGACTCTTCGCCTCAACTTCAGAATTTCCTGCATGGTTCAAGTAAGCCGGGTGGAATAAATCACTTTGCCACTGAAATTTCAGGGAGACTTACAATCACCACAGGAATTTTTTGCTCAATTGCCCTGAAAACTGACTGTAGCTTTCCATCATCTCGAGAGCATAAACCCTTGCCTCGTAATCCCTGAATCTTGGTTTCCCAATCCGTTGCACGATTTTAACAACAAAATTATAAACTTTACCGGTTTGAAAGAGATATGCGTGTGCTTTTAACTGCTGCAATCCTCATGTTTCTGCTCATGTATCCATCATTAGCAAGCACTCCGGTTTCCGCAACCATAGACTTTCACGCAGGCGTGGTGGGGAGCAACGTGCTCCATCCGGGGGACAGGAAAGAAGTAACAATTCTTCTATCGTGCGAGGTCACTGGAGGGCTTGAAAACCTTCCAATAAACGAGAACACATCGGCAATTATCCCGATGCTCACGACAGCGAAATCGGTTGTTCTCAAACCCCAGAGCTCAATTATCAGGGCTGAGAGCGGCACGGTAGTTGTCGGGGATCTGCTCTGCGGAACTGCGAGGCCGGTGAACATCATTGTAGAGGTGGACAGGGAAGTCTATGAGGGAAGGAGTGAGCTTAGCTTCGATGTTGATTATTCAAAAGCAGTTCTCAATTTTGATGGTCAGAGTTACAAACTGAGCTTCTCCAAACAAGAAGGAAGAATCGATGTTGAGTTTGAAATTAAGAAGAAAGAATACGATTTTGAAATTGTTTCTGTTTCTTCAGACCTCACTGCTGGGAGGCAGGGCATTCTGAAAATTAAGGTGAAAAACACTGGAGAGAAAACGCTGGAAGATGCGGTTTTCATGTTAAACGCAACACCACCGCTGATGGCTGAACCAAAAGCCATGAGCGTCTATGCCGGGAGTCTCGATTCCGGGGAAACTTTCGAGGCATTGTTCAAGGTTTACGTTCCTGAAGGCGTTTTCCAGCAGTCTTATCCTTCAGAAGTTTTGGCGATTTTCAGAACTTCTTCGGGAATGCCCTGCAAAATCTCAAAGCCCGTTGGACTTAAAATTGAGGGGACAGGTTATTTCAAGGCTGAGAAGATCGGAGAGTTTCTCAGCCCGGCAAAAACTTTGAGAGCTGAGCAGAGCGTTCAGATTCCCTACATCCCGATGTTTCAGCAGAGCTTCCAGCAAAACCCAGAACAGAAAATGAGCAACATTGTAACAATCCCTTCAAGAGGTTATCTGGCGTTGAGGATAACCAATACAGGCGAGAAAATCCGGGACGCTTTTGCCATTCTGACCTTCGAAAACCCTCTTCTTCAGTCCACCAGTACGCCTTACCTCGGTGATATGGAGAAGGGAGAGAGCAGGGATGCTGTATTCTACATTACCTCCTCAGCCCCGCCCGGAAGCTATCTCGGCTATGTGATCATAAAATACAGAGATGAGTACGGGGATGAAGCTTTCGCTCCGAAAATCTACGTTAGCGTTGATGTGAAGTCAAAGCCCGCTCTGAGCGTCTCAAAAATTGAGACTTCCAACCTCGGCATTGGGCTTGTTGGGGAAATCAAGTTAAGCTTTGCCCAGTCAAATGCGAGGAACTCAAAGCTTTTTCTGCTCTCTCCCGACTCAACCATCAGTCCCGTAACTTCTTCATCATACGTTGAGAGTTCCAATGATACAGCCATTTTCAGAGTGAAGGTGTCCGGTGACGCTGTTGCAGGTAAGCACATACTTTACCTCGTTGAAACCTTTGACGATGATCATGCAAGCGACCTCGTCAGTGTTGAGGAATTTGCCATCTACATCGCTCCAAAACTCGCAGCATTTCAGGTTGTTTCGGTAAAAAGCAATTTAGTGCCTGACTCGACGGGAGAAGTTGTGATCGAGCTGAAGAACGCCGGAAACACGGAAATGTACAACGCGGTTGTGATGCTGGAAGTCTCTCCACCGCTTAGCATTGCAGGAACAGGAACCTTTGGAGGTATTCTTGGGCAGTCAAAACCCGGGGAGTACTTCGTTGGTACGGTAAATCCCGGAGAGACGGTTACAGCAAAGTTCAGGATTGATGTTGACAAAGATGCGGGCGAGGGTAGCTATCCAGCTTCTATCAAAGTGAGATACCAAGACGAATCGAACTACGAGCACACCTCCAACACCATTGTCGTATCACTTGAAGTGAAGCCCTCTCCTCCCTACTTTCTGTACGCTGCGATCATCATTGCTGCAATTGGTCTTCTGATATCTGCAGGAATTTTGCGGAAGAGAAGAGGGCAGTAAAAATTTTTTAACCTACACGTCCTACTTTCTCCATGCTTCCAGTGAACCCAAAACAGATGAAAAAGATGATGAAACAGATGGGCATAGAGATGGAGGAGATTGACGCGGAAGAGGTTATCATCAGAACAAGTGATGAAGAACTCATTTTCCGCAATCCCACGGTTTCAAAGATCTCAGCAAGAGGAGTTGAGACCTTCCAGGTTGTAGGGGAGTACGAGGTGGTGAAAAGACTGCCCGCAATCAGTGAGGAAGACGTGAGACTGATCATGGAGCAGGCAAATGTTGATGAGAAGACTGCAAGAAAAGCCCTTGAGGAGGCAGGAGGAGATCTGGCTGAGGCTTTGATGAAACTGCAAGAATGAAGCCTCCAGTGGTTCTGTCAAGGGGTAAGCACAGCTTCCTCGTTGAAAAGTTTGAGGGAAAACTGCACACCCACCATGGAATAATAGACCTTCAGGAGCTCAAGGAAAAGAGTTACGGGGAAGAAGTGAGGACTCATCTTGGAGTTAAATACCGCATAATCCCATTCAAACCGGCAGATTTTTTCAGACACTTCAAAAGAGGAGCAACACCGTTAATGCCCAAGGACATAGGGGCTATTATTGCCTACACCGGCCTGTCGCCCGACTCGCTAATTTTTGATGCTGGAACCGGTAGCGGAATTTTAGCTGCCTACCTTGCTTACTTCAACAAATACGGTGAGGTTGTAACTGTTGAGAAAAGGCCTGACTTTGCGAAAATTGCCAGAAAGAACTTCGAGATTGCCGGACTTAAAAACATCCACCAGATTGTTGGTGATGCTCTGCAGGTGGCAGAAGGTCTGAAGGTCAAATTTGATCTCATAACTCTCGACATGAAGGACGATGTTGCATTCATAAGAAAGGCAAAAGAGATTCTGAACCCGGGAGGGTATGTTGTGGTATACAACCCGTACATTGAGGCAGCGAGAGATGTTTACAGAGAGATGGAGAAGCACGGGTTCAAAGATCTGGAGGCTTTCGAGCTTTTAAGGGTTGATCTTGATATTAAAAGAGTTGGAACGAGAACCTCAACAAAGGTCTGGCATACCGGCTACCTCGTTTTTGGCAGGTATACCGGAAGCCAGTGAATTCTTCTGTTAGTTTGGGGAAGGGCAAAAAAGAAACCGTGGAAATCGAGATTAAGATGAACTTCAGAATCTTTGAGCTATCTTTTGGTCAATGAGTGATGAATTCACCCACCTCAGGACTTTCTCCCCTTCATCTTCAGCAGATAGTTTACCGCATTGATGACAGCATCGATTGATGCCATAACTATGTCCTGCGCAGCCCCTCTTGATGTGAATGTATGACCCTCATCGTCCTCTACCGTAACGTAAACCTCAGCAAGAGCGTCACTACCTCCTGTTATAGCGTCCATTCTGAATTCCGTTATTCTGATGCTCTCACCCACAAGGGATGCGACAGCTTTGAGGGATGCATCAACCGGCCCAACTCCGATTGCGGATGTTACCTTCCTTTTTCCAAATACCTCCGCATTTAGAACCGCAGTCGGAGTGATTTTGTTTCCTGTCAGAACAGTAACCTCATCAACGATGATAGCCTTCTCCTCTCTCTTAAGCTCACCAATGACGACCTCGGCAATAGCAAACAGGTCCAGATCTGTCACTCTCTTTCCCTTATCACCCATTTCCTTTACCTTCTCGAGTACCTTGTTTAGCTTCTCCTCATCAAGGTGGTAGCCAGCATCCTCAAGAATCTTCTTTATCTGATACCTTCCTGCGTGCTTCCCTATTACGATTCTCCTCCTGTGTCCAACCATCTCAGGAGTCACAACTCCCGGTTCGAATGTTGAGAACTCCTTCAGCACACCGTGAGCATGAATACCGCTTTCGTGGCTGAAGGCATTATCACCAACAATGGGGTAGTTGGGTGGCATCTTCACCCCGGTAAGCCTCTCAACAAGCTTTGAAGTTTCGAGGAGATACTCAGTTTTAATGTTGGTTTTGATTCCCTCACTGGCGTGAAGAATCATTACCACCTGTGCAAGGTCTGCATTTCCAGCTCTCTCACCTATTCCGTTCACGGTAACCTGCACTTCATTGGCTCCAGCCATTACAGCTGCGTAGGTGTTTGCAACAGCGAGACCAAAATCGTTGTGGCAGTGAACATCTATCGGAACTTTCAGATGCTCCCTTAATTGCCTGATCAGATCGTAAAATTTGAATGGAGTGGTGACACCTACAGTATCTGGAACATTAACAATGTCAACCTTTGCCTCCTCAACAGCCCTGAAAATCTGCTTCAGGTAATCGACCTCCGTTCTTGTGGCATCCATTGCAGAAAACATGCATTTAACTCCGTGAGACTTGATATATTCAACACACTCAACAGACCTCTCGATTATCTCCTCTCTTGACATTTTCACGGTGTGCTCAATCTGGATCTTCGAGGTGGGAACGAAAATGTGAACCATATCAACGTTAGCCCTGAGAGCGGCATCAATATCCTCCCTAACAATTCTCGCAAGACCGCAAATCTCAGCATTAAAACCGAGAGAGCTTATCTCCTTAACCGACTCAAATTCTCCCTTTGATGCTGCTGGAAATCCAGCCTCAATGACATCGACACCAAGCTTATCGAGTTGCTTTGCTATTCTAATCTTGTACTCTGGCGGTAGCGACACTCCGGGCATCTGCTCTCCATCTCTCAGAGTTGTATCAAAAACTTTGATAGTTTTCATTGCTGCTAAAACTCGCCAAGGCTGTAAATCGTTTTCGGTTCTCAACATAACAATTTATTGAGATAAATAAAATTCCTGTATCTCACTACAGGTCAAATACGTATTTCTGTTGCGTTTACTTGCATTTTACGTATTTTATTCGCCCTATTTGAAAAAAGATTTTTAAATCAACAGCAACATCCTTCAAACCGGATGTTCAGCAAGATTCTGGTGGCCAACAGGGGGGAGATTGCGGTCAGGGTGATGAGAGCCTGCAGAGAGCTTGGAATTAAAAGCGTTGCAGTTTACAGCTCTGCAGACAGAAAGAGCTTTCACAGGGTTTATGCGGATGAATGCTACTACTTAGGTAAAGCAGACCCGAGAAGCAGTTATCTTAACATTGATAGGATCATAGAAATTGCAAAGAAATCCGGAGCAGAAGCCATACATCCCGGTTACGGATTTCTGGCCGAGAATGCTGAGTTTGCTGAGAGATGTGAGGAGGAAGGTATAGTATTCATTGGCCCCTCCCCTGAGGTAATACGCATTGCTGGTTCAAAGGTCAGGTCAAGGGAGAGCATGCATAAAGCAGGAGTGCCTGTAATTCCGGGCTCACCGAAACTCGAGAGCGTTGATGAGGCGAGAGAGTGGGCTGAGAAACTCGGCTATCCTGTCGCCCTCAAGGCTTCCGGTGGAGGAGGAGGGATTGGTATAGTTGTCATTAATAACCCGGAAGAGCTTGAAGAAGCATTCCGGAAGTCAAAAAAGCTTGGGGAGAAGTATTTCAAGGATTCGACAGTTTACCTCGAAAAATATCTTGCAAAACCGAGACATATAGAGGTGCAGATTCTTGCAGACCATTACGGAAATGTCATTCATCTTGGTGAGAGGGAGTGCAGCATTCAGAGGAGACATCAGAAGCTCATAGAAGAGGCCCCATCGCCAGCACTTAATGAAGAGATGAGAGAGGAGCTCGGGAAACTGGCAGTAAAAGGAGCAAAGGAAATCAATTACACCAACGCGGGAACTTTCGAATTTCTCTACGAAAACGGTAACTTCTACTTCCTTGAGATAAATTCGAGGCTGCAGGTTGAGCACACAATAACGGAGATCGTCACCGGAATTGACATCGTTAAGTACCAGATTCTGATTGCCAGCGGAGAAAAACTCAGGCACAGGCAGGAAGATATCCGGATAAGGGGACATGCGATAGAGTGCAGAATAAACGCCGAAGACCCGGTAAACTTCTATCCAAGGAGTGGCAGAATTGTGCACTACAGAAGTCCCGGTGGCATAGGGATAAGGGTTGACAGCGGTATACACATGGGTTACAGAATCCCGGAAGAGTACGACAGCATGATCTCCAAGCTTATAGCATACGGGGAGAACAGAATGGAGGCTATTGCCAGGATGAAAAGGGCACTTTACGAGTACATTATAGAAGGTGTGGAGACGAACATGCCCTTCCACTTAGCGGTTATGAACGACGAGGAGTATGTTAAGGGTAATATCCACACGAAGTTCGTTGAAGAGAGGAACATAGCACAGAAGGTCAAGGAATACATGGCCTCCTTCAGAACAATAAAGGCCAAGCTCGATGAAATATTCAGGGAGAGCGAGTTTTCAGAGGAAGAGATATCCGCAATTGTTACTGCAATTGATTTATATGAAGAAAGAGAGAACGAAATCGAGCAAAGAATTTGGAATGCGATTTTCAGCCTGGGTGCCTGAAGTTTAAGAAAAAGCATAAATTTTTTACAAACTCAAAATTATGATTAGTAGATGAGCAACTGGGCAAAAATTATCATAGGTGACAGTCGAAAAATGATAGAGGTCGAGGATAACAGCGTAGATCTCGTCGTCACCTCTCCACCCTACTGGCATATTAAGGACTACGGTGTTGAAGGTCAGATTGGCTACGGGCAAAGCCTGCACGAATACCTGAAGGATCTGTATCGAGTATGGAAAGAGTGCTACAGAGTTCTAAAAGCTGGGCGAAGATTGTGTATAAATACAGGTGACCAGTTTGCCCGTTCTATTATTTATGGCAGATACAAAGTCATTCCGCTACACGCCGAATTCATAGCCCAATGCGAGGACATAGGCTTCGATTATATGGGCTCAATAATATGGCAGAAGAAAACCACGATGAACACGACTGGTGGGGCAAATGTAATGGGTTCGTATCCTTATCCACCCAACGGGATGATTGAAATTGACTACGAATTCATACTTATCTTCAAAAAACCAGGAAAAAGCAGGAAAGTTCCGGAGGAAATCAAAGAGATGTCAAAGCTAACCAAAGAAGAGTGGAAAGAATACTTTTATGGACACTGGTATTTTGGTGGGGCAAGGCAGATAGGGCATGAGGCCATGTTTCCTGAAGAACTGCCAAAAAGACTGATAAAAATGTATACGTTTGTGGGCGATACAGTTCTTGACCCATTTCTTGGGAGTGGAACTACTGCAAAAGCAGCTTTAAGCCTTCGAAGGAATGCTATAGGTTACGAAATAAACGAAAGGTTTCTGGAAATAATAAAAGAAAAGCTCGGGCTGAAGGAGAGCTTACTGCAGTTCAGCGAAAATATACAGATAACAAAACGGCAGAAACCCGTAGAAGTAGATGAAATTAGCTATGTTCCAAGGATTAAAGATGCGAAGCCAAAGATAGACCCGAGGAAATTGAACTTTAGAAATAATGAACTTTACAGAGTTATTGACATCGTAGACGAACAAACCATCAAACTAAATACTGGCCTACTCGTTAAGTTTTTGGGTGTTAGAGTGACCAAGAGGGTTGAAGCACTGAATTATTTGCGAAACAGCGTTTTGAGAAAAGAGGTGTATCTTAAATTTGATAATAACCCGGTACTGGACGAGAACACCGTGAGCGCCTACGTTTACCTCAAAAACAAGATCTTCGTTAACGCATATTTAATAAAATCCGGGATGGCTGAGGCAGACAGGACAAAGAACTACAAGTATAAGGAGAAATTTATTGAACTGGAAAGAAAGAGGTGAGTTGATGGCAAAGGAGTGGATTCTAAACATGGCAACAAACAGGTGGGGATTGAATAAGAAAAAAAGCGTTGGACCCGTTTCTCAGTGGATAAGGGAGTGCAGTCCCAGAACTGTTGAGGAATGGGAAGCCTTTTACTACAAAAAGCTTGCCGATTTTCTCAAGAACAGGGGCATTTCCATGTCTCCTAAAGAGTACATTGAAGATTTGGGGAGAAAGCTGTATGTGAAAATTACGGAAGTCATCCAGGCAGAGATAGAGGAAGTGACAGAGGAGGACTGCATCGAGTATATTTACAACCTTGTGATTAACAGGACATTTGATGGATATCTAACGGAAATAAAAACAATATATGGAAAACTGCAGAGAGAACTGAGAGAACTTGGTGTAGAAATAGAAATAAAGCCTGCGCCTGATGAATGGGACAGGCTTTACAATGTGGACTTTTATATTCAGGTTGGAGGGAAATGCATTGGCTTGCAGATAAAACCTATAACCTACGATCAGACCCCGGAAATTTACAGATGGAGAGAATGGCTTGAAAAGACACACAAGAAATTTGAGAAAAATTTCGGAGGGAAGGTGTTTATCGTATTCTCAATCAAAAGAGACAACAGAAAGGAAATCTATAACAAAGAAGTGATTGAAGAAATAAAAGGGGAAATAGAAAGATTGCAGAGGGTTGAGTAAAAACCCCACCATCCCAAAATTTAAAAAACCCTCAAACTTTCGATAAACCTCAGCCTTTTTGGCAGTGGTGGGTGCGTTGACAGAAACTCCTGTATCGGGCTTACCTTCATGTTTTTGAGCGATTCAATGTCAGCTCTCGTTATCGGTTCAGCCACAGCATTTGTGAAGGCGTAAATGAACAGAGTTCTGAACTTGCTGTCCTGCACAGGGGCAAGATAATCCGGATAGCGGTGATAGAAGAGGTGTATTTTTGCCAGACTCCTCTGCATGGCATCCTTGTTCGTCGCCCTTACCCCCTCAAAATCCGCATAGTATTCCCTGAGCCTGCTGAAGGCGAGAACGAGAACCTGAATCACGAAGGAAACTATTACTGCTGCTATGCCGATTATTGCGAGCTGAGCGCCCCTTCTGTCATCCCTCATTGAAGCGTGGAGCAAAGCGTAGCCGAGGTAGAATATTACAGATGGCAGCAAGCCGAAAAGGAGCATTATCGCATTATCCCTGTGCTTGTGGTGGCCAATTTCATGTCCGATGACCGCCTCAAGCTCCTCCTGACTCAGCATTCTCATCAGTGATTCCGATACCGCAACATACTTGCCGGTCAAAAAGTTGCCGTATGCAAAGGCGTTTGGTGGCGTTCGCACAACCACAGCTTTCGGTGGCCTGACATTCAGCCTTCTTGCAACGCTGTTCACGATCATCTGAAGTTTTTCATCTTTCTCCGCTCCATAGCTCATGTTTATGATGTAGGGGGAGAAGAGATACATCAGAAGGTTTATGGCCAGCAGGAAGATCACAAGTCCGTAGAAGCTGATGTAAACTCCTGAATAAGCAAGTATCAGGTATATTATGGCGGCTGAGATCGAGAGAATCATCGCTGCAAGAAGCGCCATTGATGTGAAGAGAGAGAACTTTCCTGAAACTCTGCTTGCAACCCTTGGAGCTATGGTGGAGGCTAAGAGAAACATCACAATGTAGCCCGCCATTGCCAGCATTATGTATACTGGGTCGAAAAAGTACAGCATCATGTTTGTTTATTCGCTCTCAGGGTTTATAATTCTTTAGCCGGTTCCCGTGCAGCCTTGCAATTCGATTACGTCCGGTGGAGAGTTGAAAAAAGAGCAGAAAAAATTTTGAAGCTCTTTATTACTCAGGATGGATCCAGTTAAAATTCCATCTCGGAATGCTTGATGGATCTTCAAGCTTTGGAATGGCTTTCATGAGCTGGATGTTTGAATCAATGATTGCGTTAAGCAGCTCCATCAAACGGTAGGCAAAAAGCTCCCTCTCCTCGTAGCTGAGAAGTTCACTACCAGCCCATATGAAGTTGAGACCGTAGCACTGATACGTATCAGGATCAGTCCAGTCCGGATCTGGATGGCATGCAGGCGGAGCAGGACCGAGAATTCCCGGAAGACCTTCCATCAGAGCCATCGCAGCTTCCATCGCCTTGTCCAGGATAGTTTGATTGCCGTATATAATTTTCTGGAGATAACCAAAGTCTCCCTGAAGAAGAAATGTTGTTACCGCGAACGGGTAAACGAGTGTCTGAGGGGCTGAGGTCATCAGGTTGAATGTAACTCTCAGACGGGGTGTAATATCCACTATGAGGTCTTCAAACGCTCTGACAAGATTTGCCTGATTGGTCGCATTGCTGTATCTGTAGTTCCAGACCGACATCTCTCTACCCCAGGTCTTGGCTATGAACTTCAGATTTTCGAAAAGGTAGTAGAGCCACCTCTCCTCGTAGTTATTCCATCCCTCCCGTGTGGCTGGATACTCCGGAACTGTCTGGACAATGGCAATGAAGGGGTGAATGCCAAAGCGATGACCGACAATTAATCCAACCACGTGCTTCTGGTCTCCGTATAGCCCGATGAAGTTTATCATCCCCAAACCTCCTTTTATGTCCGGCTGGACGTATGAGGTGCCGGTTGCAGTAAAGATGCCGCTCTCCGCACTCACAGGTACTCCAACCTCATATTTGTAGGCGTATTCAGTGTGTGGAATATCGGTTTCCTGCTGGGTTGACGTCATGCCACAGATGTTTAGAGTATGCTGTGTGAGATGGAGTTGTCCCGGACCTTCGTGCTGATTGTATGTTGTACCGCTCATAAAAGAACTCAGTGAGCCACCGTAAGAATCTATGGCCAGCCATGCGGAGTAGCCAAGGGCGTTGTCGGGTATGCCCATCTGGATGAGTGGACCAACCCGATAACCGGAAAAAAGCCCGCATCTATGCAAACCCACGGGGTTTCCGTAGGGGTCGGTATCTACATAGCAATTACCTGATTCTATTATTCCACCAATATTCAGTGTAATTCTAATAAGACTTATGATATGGACGGATAGAGTAGCTCTCATCTTGCTGTATCCCGTTGGAGTTCTGTCACAGAAGGGTGTTTTCAGAGTGTCTCTCTCGCCTATGGTTATGCATGCTGGCCATACCGGGCCGGGTGATGTTGCAAAGATTCCTTCCTTATCGCAGGGATCGGTGTTGTCTGTGCATCGATAATCAAAACCGTACTTCCAGAAAGTGAAGCTGGCGGACTTGTTGATGAACTTCTGTGATAATGGAATATTTCTGTGTTTCTGAACCGAGGAGTCGTCTATATACCACACAAATCTTCCCCAGTCTATTCCTCCGGGATAGTAAACTCTTCCAATTAACTCCAGCACGTAACTGGTTGGAGCAATAACCAGATTTCTCCCCCTGTCCGCGGGAGGGGTTAGTGTCTGGCTTCCACAGCTTGTATTTTTGACGTAAGCCTGATTGTTGATTATCCACTCATCCATAGCTTCTATTCTTGAGAAATTCATTCTGTACCCCTCACCTCCTGTTATTCTCACAAAGGGTGTGATTCCACCACTGCCTGTTATTCCTATGCCGACGAACTGCTCGTTACCCCATTCATCTATTGCGTACAGTTTGACCGGAAAATTCTGAACCGGAGATCCGCCACTTGTTGCGAGTACGTTTAAAATTACGGTTTCATTGTGGTACAAATCACCCCAGATTTCAGGGAAATTATCTGAGATATACTGAACGCAGACGCTTTGGATTTCCGTGTCCGGCACATTCTGCCGGAATTCAACGTAATCCACGTATAGCTCAGCTCTTGCCGTAGAACCGCACATGGCTTCCTGTTCTTCTTCTCTTCCGTGACAGTCATATGCATCAACCACTATCCTGTACCAGACTTCGCCAGTGGTGCTGACGTAGTCCTGACTTGTTATCGAAATGTTGTACCACCCCTCTGCACCTCTGATGCCGGTACCGGTGCTGGAGTAAAGGTTAACCCACTGACCGGTGTTGTGGTTGTAAACCTGGATGTAAAAATTTGCGTATTCAGTACCACCACAATTATAGTTGGTATCCGCCTGATCCCCCTCGGCCTCCCATCTGAGGTAAGCTGATATCTCTATAGGATAAGTGCTTACAGAGGGTCGGTAAGCGCTGAAGTCAATCCCCAATATCGCAGTGGCATAGGAATGACACTGCGCCTGTCCGTACCGCATTATACATAACAACGCACACCTCCTACTCTGAGTATCATCACAGTCAGCGTCAAGGGAGGTTACGGCGAGGGAAAAGCCATCCCAGTATGCCAGAAGCGAATAATCATCAATGTTTAAATTTTCCTGAACAAGAGTTCCAGGGCTGTTAAGAGTATCACTGAGGCGATAACTGATGTAACCTTTTGGATATGGCATATCCGGGGTGATTGAGTCAAAAGTTGTCTTAAAAACTCTTGCGTCCACCGCATTTACTGTGAAAACTAACAGCAGAAGGGCTGCTACGAGCCACGCTCTTAAGCTGACCCTAAAATTAAAGTTTTTGGTCTCAAAACCTCGAAATGGCATAAACCATCACCACAGCGATCAGAATTAAAACAACACCGGTAAAGAGTGAATCCGATCGATTCCCGTCACCGCCAGTTTCTGATATCTCTATGATCTCTCCTTCATAATTGCTGACTTTGGTGTTATTCTCTTCATCCAATCCGGAACTGAACTCATTTTCAGGCTCTTCCGGGCTGCATTTTCCCGCTCCGAAGCTGTATTCTCTCTCCCACAACAGCCTGCCATCAGAACCGATCCGGCCAGTCCAGATGCACTCTCCATCGCAGCCTGAGGTGACCATCAGATATCCATCTTCCAACTTCACCATTCGCACAATTCCAAATACCGGAAGAAGTTTGAAGTTTACACTGATTTTTGCGAAGGTGTTGTTGAGGGTTGAAAGCCAGATGTACTTCTCTGTTTCGTTTATCGCAAGTCCTGCTATCATAACTTCCTCACCCCCCGCAACAGACCATGCAGATGAAACGTGGCCCAACTCATCAAAAAACTTCTTGCCTGTTAGACTGCCACTTTTGTTCAGCTGTAAAGCAAATGCCCTCGCATAACCTTCTGACCTCATGGAACACGGAACGCAATCTGACCACGATACTCCAGCAATTGTGTATCCGGCATCGGACTCGGCAACATCCCAGGCAACATCCTGAAAGCCGAGATCCAAAAATTTAACCCACTCCTCATTCATATCTGCATCGAACTTCATAATCCATACATCATAGTTCAAACTGGCTATACTTTCGCTGACCGCACCAACCGCAATGTAACCCCCGTCTCCTGTTTTCTTCATCATCTTTATGCTGTCATACTCCTTGAAGCTGAGCTCTTTTTTCCAGAGTTCATTTCCCTGCCCGTCAAATTTGATTATCCATGTATCCCTGTTCTCGCAGTCGTCACATGCGGTTACCGTTATCGCTGCTATAATCTCCCTGCCATCCGGAACAACGGTGGGAACACCTTCCTGCGTTAATCTGTACCCGTAGGTCTTCTGCCAGACCATGTTACCGTCTTCATCAACCTTCGCCACCCATCCATCCTCACCGCACCCTGCAACACCCCCAACGGCATATCCATCGTCGAGCTTTGCAACACTCCAAATGGACGCTTTGCAATCTGCAACAAACGTTCTGTTCCAGACCGGGTTTCCTTCAGAATCAATCTTAATCAGCAGAGCCTTTACATCAGTTCCATCAGACACCCCAGCCGAAATCACGAATCCATCATCTGTGCTGATTAACGCAAAGGGAACGGTGAGCGCAGCAACCGGATATGCAATTAAAGTCAGGAACATTACGGCAGTTAAAAATTTTAATGGCATTTAAATATACACCTCCTGAAACTTCCCGCCAACAGCACCCAGAAACCTGAAGAGCCACTTAACCATTTGAAGAGTCCAGTAGGTTGTTTCCGGTCCGAAGCTCTCACAGTAGTTTCCTGGCTGTATGCATTCATACCCCTTCCTCCATATATACGCCTGTCCCTGAGTCGCCTGCCAGTCTCCAAATAAAGCGGTGGAATTTGCTGCAACCTTCTGCCATATACCAACGCTGTAAGCCATGGTTGTTGTGTTGTTGTAAACAAAGTATATGTTGTCGGCCAACCAGTCCGAAAAATACTTAAGGAACCCGAATATGTAGTAAACATCCTCCGCCGTAAATGTTGCAATGGTCTCGTTTTCGGCTATAACTCTGAATATCACGGTAAAGAAAATACTCAGTCCCTGAACGAATTCCATGACATACGATGCTGCAATCGTATCATTTATCATGTATCATCACCTCAGGGGAAGTAAGTGGGAAACATCCTGAGCGCATCAGAGACGAGCAATACAAGATGTTTTAGAGCGTACCAGAAGTTCTGAACAAATTCAGGATTTTCCGATACTCTCTCCGTTGCAGCTCTCAGCAGAAAGGTCATACCGCTCGTCCCGGAAGCGTTGCCGAGCATGTTTAGGGAGTTGTTTGCCGCAGTTGAGACAACTTCCGCGAACTCATTGCTGAGGGTTTGATTGTAATTTATCTGCCAGACAAACCCGTAGGGCTCAAAGAGCATCTTTCTCATCCAGCTAACTGAAGCGGTTGCATTGTACCATATCTCCCAGAAACTCTGATAGTCCCCTCTGCTGCTCATGCTCTCATTGTGTCCAGTGTAGGCGAGGTAGATGAAAAGCTCTCTAAGAAAGTTGAGAAGTGACGCAAGCCCCTGAAGAATTACATCCCCGAGCTCCGCTCTGGTGGGCATGGTCTCACAGAAACTCAAAAGCCTTCATCACATACGTAACGGTGTTGTTCCAGGCTCTTGCGAATTTTGAGGCAGCTTCCACAGCAAGGGTTTTATTGTTCAAAAGCTCGTAGTTTGCATGCTTGGCGATATAGCTCATACCGCTCTCAGCGCTCAGATTACCGAAAAAGGTATTTGAGTTGACTGAGAGGGTGTGAAGAAAGTCGCTGAAAGTATATACGAGAGTTGAGTTGTTTGCAGTTTCCCAGATAACAGCGGCGAGAAATTTTATGATCCACGCCAGCAATGAGATGTGAGAGTATATCCAGTCCGTATGTTCCGATGTCAAACGGGCAAGAATTGGTTCTGTTAAACCGTAAGATGTCGCAAATTGATCCATGATCGGCTGGATGATCCCTCTGACCACAAACTCGCCTACGGGTGCTATTGGCATATTTTCACCTGAGAGTATCTGAAACGTTCTCCATTAGCTTATATACCAGCTTTATGCCATGTTGTGCGGTGTTCCAGAACTTCAACGCAAAGTCTTCATCTACCATTACCGCTAAATTCCTAATCGCAGCCGATACTCCTTTCTCACCACTCGCGTTCCCGAATATCACCTCTGCATTTCCTCCGATATATCTTACCAGGTTGGTAAAATTCTTCATGGCTGAAACGTTTTCTTTCATAACATCCAGAGCACCACCCTCACCTACAAAGGACTTGGCAACCCAGTAACCAAAACTTGCAGCATGGTATGATACATTCCATATGTCATCTGCAGAAACGGAGTTATTTGTCAGCAGATAAAAGCTGCCACCCATTAACTCAATTACTGCAAGCAAAAGCTGATAGAGGGCCTCTCCATAATCAGCGGCTGTGACAGGCATCTAAGATTTTTTACTATAATTCACATTAAAACTTTTCGTCTCGTTAAATTTAATAGTTATTATGAGCATTAACATTTATCAAAATTCCTTCGCGCCTCCCTTGCCTTCTTCCAGGCATTGAAGCTGTCTAAGATAAAGCCCAGCCCCAGCCTTGCTGTGAAGTAGGAAATGGCGGTCAC